>Ga0310124_10000001_pt1 | contig 269239 bp, 233 predicted proteins | sample CB11b_AW_Bot5_MG_FD_203507 | JGI IMG/M metagenome (GOLD analysis project Ga0310124, IMG submission 203507) | Marine microbial communities from Western Arctic Ocean, Canada - CB11b_AW_Bot5 | ecosystem: Environmental > Aquatic > Marine > Oceanic | place: Canada: Western Arctic Ocean | collected... | reverse complement strand
GAACTCAATCTGTACGAGTGCCCACACAGATGATTGCTTTATATTGTTAAAGAACGTTTGAGTTGCCTTAGCGACTCAAGGGAAGCGAATCTTACGCTTCCCTGTGTTTTTGTCAACACTTAATTTTAAACTTTATAAAAATCTAAACCTAAGTTTTACTCGACTCACTAAATGGTTTGCTTGCCTCGCTAAGCGTTGCCTGCTCTGCCGTCTCAGTGGGGTCGCATTATAGGGAGCCGCGAATTTAACGCAAGCCTTTTTTTACTAAAAAAGTGATTTAAATTACACCCCAAGCAAGCGCACACCCTAAACACAAGTTACCCACAAAACCCTGTGCATAACTTTGCTTTTTCGGCATAAACTCCCTGCTTGCCAATTAATAACTACCAATAAAAAAGCACCTCTTGTAAAGGTGCTTCTATCTAGCCGTACTTAGAATCGGCTTTTAATATAAAATGCTGTATAGCTTTCTACGGTATTTAGCTGCGAGTGCATCTCCATCTGGTAACGAAGCTATAATGGCTAAAAAGCTTGGTTTAGCTTCATTATAATTGAGGTCCTTTTGTAATACGGTAAATAGTACCTCTAATGCTTCTTCTTTTCTTCCTGCTTCATTCAATAAAGTACTGAGTTCTTCTTTAAGTTCGAGATCGTTTGGGTACTTATCTACTTGCTGCTGCTTTAATTGTATCTCTGGTGAGTCTTTTGCATCTAGTGCTGCTTCGCACTTTGATTTGATGTTATTAAAGTATGCATCTTGATCTTGCGAGTCAATTGTTTCCATTAAGGCTTGAGCCTCATCTAATTTGTGAATTTGAATACAAATATCTGCAAGCACTAATTTAATACGTACATTAGTATTATCTATTTCGTATGCTTGCTTTGCATAATTAAACGCTGCATTGAGGTCAGACTTCAATAAAGCCTGTTTAGCTTGCTCTAATAATAAATCCTGTTGAGCGGGTAGATGTTTAGATAAGGCTTCGCGTATTTGTGATTCAGTTTGAGTACCGGCAAGCAAATCTACAGGGGCTGAGTCTTTTAAAAGCACAAGTGTTGGCAATGTTTGTAAGCCAACTTGTTGTGCTAATTGTGAAGCTAACGCTTGCTCTGCATCACAATCTAAATTCGCTATTACTATATGGCTTGTATATTCAGCCGCTATTTTATCTAAAATTGCAGCCTGCCCGATACAATCAGGACTTTGAGGTGAGAAAAAGTTAAGTAATACTAATTTTTGTTGTGATGTTTCTCCAAGGACTTGCTGAAGGTTTTGTGCATTAATACTTACTATATTGCTCATTGAATTGATTGCCATACTGATCTATTTAAGGTTTTATATGGTGATAAACATAATAAATACAAGTCGTATCACTAAATCACTCGGCGTACATAATCAATTAATGAGGCAAATCATGAAACTATCTTACCTTAGCGCTGCGCTTTTATTTGCAGCCCCGCTTTTACAGGCTAAAGGGCTCGACTTAGACCTAAGCAAAACAATGCCTAGTATTGAAAAGTTTTACCTCGATTTACATCAATCGCCGGAACTCTCATACAGCGAAAAGAACACAGGTAAAAAAATAGCCGGCAAGCTTAGTAAGCTCGGATTCGAGGTTACAGATAATGTAGGTGGATATGGCGTTGTTGGTATTTACAAAAATGGCAATGGCCCAACAGTTATGATACGCACTGATACGGACGGTTTACCTATTACCGAGCAAACAAATAAACCCTACGCTTCAACTGTAAAAGTAATTGACGAGCATGGTGCAAACGTTGGCGTTATGCATGGTTGTGGTCATGACATTCATATGAGCTCGTTTATAGGTACTTCTGAGCAACTCATTGCACATAAAAGTAAATGGAAAGGTACACTAATGATGGTTGCACAACCTGCAGAAGAGGTTGGAGGCGGAGCTAAAGCAATGCTCAGTGAGGGGTTATTTAGTAAATATGCCAAGCCTGACCACATTATTGCCCTACATGTAAGTGCTAGCGTGCCAGCTGGTAAAGTTACCATGAAAAACGAATATACCATGGCAAGTGTGGATTCCGTTGATATAAATATAAAAGGTAAAGGCGGCCATGGTGCATACCCTCACACCACTATTGACCCGGTAGTTATAGCTGCTCGTACAGTACTGGCTTTGCAAACGATTACAAGTCGCGAGCTTTCTCCTCTTGAACCATCCGTTATAACAGTTGGCTCTATACATGGTGGTTCTAAACATAATGTTATTTCTGATGAAGTGAAACTACAACTTACACTGCGAAGCTACAACCCAGATGTACGTAATGCGCAAATTGCTGCAATTAAACGAATAACCCGAGGAATTGCTCAAAGTGCAGGGCTTGAAGAGCCTGACTATCCTGCTGTTGTAGTTCATGAAGATGAATCAATTCCATCGACTTATAACAACCCTTCACAAACTAATATAGTACGAGGTGCTATTAAAAATGTCATAGGCGATACAAACGTACTTGAAACACAAGCAGTAATGGCAGGAGAGGACTTTGGCCTTTATGGCCGTACTGACGAGAACATCCCTATAACATTATTTTGGCTAGGCGGCGTTAATCAACAGCAATACGAAAAAGCAATAAAAAACAACGAAACACTTCCATCATTGCACTCAAGTAAATTTGCACCTGATTATAAAGTGGCGCTTCCTACTGGAATTAAAGCCATGAGTAACGCTGCGGTTGCGTTATTTAATAAAAGTGAATGACTTATAAACCAACAAGCCCTGCGGTTAATTTGTTACAGGGCTTTTTTTGTAGCCTGATTTTTTAAAAGGTGCTTTTTTAGCGCGCTTTGCAAAGCGCTTTTTGGCAGGCGTTTTAGGCAGCTTGGCAAATACCCGGCTGTCACAGTTAGCGGCCTGATCCACAAAATTAGTAAGATCAGCAAGTAGAGGTTGTAAAAACTGCTGATAACTCAAGGATTGTTGTGCAATATCACCTAGGCTTGACTCCCATTTTGCCGTTAAGTCAGGACTTGCTAAACCTTCAGGCAAAACACTAATTAATGCAAGACCTGTCTCTGTAGCTTTAATTGTTTTGCCTTCACGCTTTAAAAAGCGCCGTTTAAATAACAACTCTATAATGCCTGCTCGAGTAGCTTCAGTACCTAAACCATCGGTCTCTTTTAATATTTTTTTGATATGTGGATCTTTTACATAACGGCTAATCCCCGTCATCGCAGCCAACAATGTTGCATCAGTAAAATGAGCTGGGGGCGAAGTGTGCTTTTCTATTACACTTCCTTGAGTACATTTCAGGTTCATCCCTTTTTCAAGATAAGGCAACGTTGCCTCTTCTTTTAATTCTGATTTACCCATTAACACTTTAAAACCTAAGCTGACTTCTTGTTTAGCGTTGGCTTTAAATAAACCACCAGCAATTGTTACCTCTGCTTTAGTTTCGTTATAAACATAATCTGGGTAAAACTGTATTAAATAATGCCTACATATTAACTGGTATACTTTCGCTTCATCATTTGCCAAGTATGCGCTTTTTAAAAGTTTAGCCGTCGGTACTATAGCGTGGTGAGCAGCCACTTTAGAATCATTAAAACATTTACTCTTATGCTTTACGTTTGCTCCATCGACTAATTCTACTGGCTGTCCTTTGTTCTGTGCTATCGCTTTAAAGATAGCGGCGGCATCTTGGTGATGATCTTTTGGTAAATACCGATTGTCTGAACGAGGATAAGTAATTAATTTGTGACGTTCATATAATCCTTGGCAAATATCAAGCACTTGCTGGGCAGGCATGCAAAATGCTTTAGCTGCATCTATTTGTAGTGCGGATAGGTTATAAGGCAAAGGTGCACTTTGTTTTTTTTGTTTTTGTTCAAGCGCTGTTACCTCTCCTTTTTGATTAGTTATACGCGAAGCCACATTTTCGGCTAATGCTTTATTTAGCACTCGCCCTTCTTTATCTTGATAAGGTTCGCAAGCTTTACTCGGTACCCACTTGGCTGTAAATAGCTGCTGTTCAGGAGTAACTAAACTAGCTAATACCTCATAAAATGGTTTTGATACAAAATTAACTATTTCGTTATCGCGGTTAACCACTAACCCTAGAATGGGAGTTTGTACGCGACCAACTGATAGCACATTGCCAAACCCTGCTTTTTGCCCAGCTAACGTATAAGCCCGAGTGAGGTTCATCCCAAATAGCCAATCAGCACGGGAACGAGCAAGTGCTGAGACACTCAGTGGAATAAATTCCCGATTAGAGCGCATACTATTAAGCGCTTTTTTTACTGCCGCTAAGTTTAAATCACTTATAAGTAGACGCTGAATACTTTGCTTTTTAGTTTTACTTATTTTGGCTTGTTCTATCACTTCATCTACAAGTAACTGCCCTTCACGATCGGGGTCACCGGCATGTATAAGTGTTGTAGCCTGTTTAATTAACTTTTTTAAAACGCTAAGCTGCTTGCGAGTTTTTGTTTTAGCCTTTAACTGCCATTGTTCCGGTATTATCGGGAGGTGTTCTAATTGCCATTTTTTATAGCGCTCATCGTAATCATCAGGCTCAGCTTGTTCTAACAAATGACCAATACACCATGAAACACAATCACCATTAGCGACCTCAATGTAACCATCGTGTTTTTTGTGTGGTTTTGGAAGTGCATCAGCGATTGCACGCCCAAGTGAAGGTTTTTCTGCAATGTAGAGTTTCATACACTCGCCTACAACTGGTTATATAAACAGTAGTCTAGCATAGCAATTTCAAAGAGGGAGAGTTTTTAATGAATTGTCTGCATTAATGAGTATCAAGTGGTAGTGACTCGTAAAGCTTATAAGCTGGGCTGCTAATTAAGCCCAGCTTTATAATTAAAAGAGTTATCTTACATCAATAGGATCAGATTCTTTTGCCTTGCCTTGTAATATGGATATTTCAACTCGGCGATTACGGCGTCTGTCTTCATTGGTATCGTTAGGAACTAGCGGCCTTGTTTCCGCACGGCCAACGACCATCATTCGTGTTTTATCAAATCCTTGAACTGTTTGTAATTCGCTGGCAACGGCCACTGCGCGCTTAGACGACAAATCCCAGTTATTAACGTATAACTCATTCGATACTTGGAAATCATCTGTATGCCCTGAAACAGTAATTTCCCCTGGCACGTCTTTTAAAAGCACACCAATATCCTGAATAATGGGTTTAAACTTAGGCTGTAAAAAAGCACTGCCCGAAGGAAACGAACCATTCTCACGAATACGAATAATAATCTGCTGGCCCAAAGACTCAAGCTCTATTGCACCATCTATTATTTGCTTCTCTAACTGCTGCGCTATTTTTTTAACGAGTTCATTTGTTTGTTCTTGATCTGCTGCAGATGTTGCTTGTTCAGATGATTGTTCTTGCGATGTGCTTCGAGACTCACCACCGCGCTTATCACCCCGCTGCTCTTGTCTACCGCCAGCAGAACTTTCATCGCCGGCCTGAAACTCTAGCATTTGCTGGGTCATTTCAACGGTTTGCTGCTGAATGGTTTCTATTGGTGTAGGTTCTGGTTTACCTGGGGTGAATTCCATGGCGATAACTGATGTCCCTTTTGGGATATCTTTAACTTCAATTTTATTTTGTACACCAAAAGCAAACTTCATAGAGCCTGCTATTTGTTTAAATTTAAGTACATCCATTTCTGAGAATGCCAATAATAGTACAAAAAAGCACATCAACAACGACATTAAATCAGCAAATGTTCCCATCCACGCAGGTAAACCTGGGGGGGGGCATTTGCACTCTTCATCAGACATGGCTACTCCTCGGTATCAACTTTACGTTTAGACTCAGCTAAGTAATTTTTCAAAATACCTTCTATCACTTTCGGATTTTGACCATCTTGAATCCCTAAAATAGCATCAAGAATTAAACGCTGATTCATTGCCTCTTCGTCTTTACGCAGCTCGAGTTTTACCTGAATTGGAATTGCTACAACGTTTGCTAAAAATGCACCATACAGAGTGGTCAATAGTGCCACGGCCATTGCAGGCCCGATAGCTTTAGGGTCGTCCATGTTTGATAACATGGCAACTAAGCCTATTAATGTACCAATCATCCCCATTGCAGGAGCTATATCGGCAAGTGCTTTAAATAAGCCAGCACCGAGCTCATGACGGGTGGTGGTTAGGGAAATATCTTTTTGAAGTGTGGCGCGCACAACGTCAGCGTCATGCCCATCAACAAGCATGTCAACGCCTTTACGCATAAATGGGTTTGGAATTTCAGCTTCTTCAAGTGCTAAAAACCCCCCTTTACGAGCGGAATCTGCAAGCTCTACTGCTTTTTCAATTAACTCTTCAGGCGATTCAATTTTAAACATGAATGCCTTACCAACCACTTTACCTATCCCTAAAAATTGAGACATAGTGAAGTTTGATAAGACAATAAATAGCGAGCCACCAAATACAATTACACTTGAAGGTGCATCGGCAAACATGCCCATTTCACCGCTACTACTCATAAACATAGACATGACGATTAAGCCAATTGCGCCTAGGATCCCTATTATGGTTGCTAAATCCACATTTCCTCCAGAGATTTCATGTTTAAATGCCTTATCATAAACTTTTTATTATTAACTGCTTATCGGCAACATACTGAATTGCTTAAGTCGTTTTTGTAAATAAACATATAAAGTTATATTTATTATTTTATATCAAGTTAGGCACACAGCCTAATTATCGAGTTTTCCTAATAAATAACACAAACTAACACGCGATTAATCGTCCTAAATGTAAAAAACTCATATCATCCTTTGACCTAGTTTAGCATTCCCCCTAAAATTGGCTCCTAAATTTATTATGTAAGCTGAAATAAAGATGGCGACTAAAAAACCTGAAAACTTAAGTTTCGAAAAAGCACTAGAAGAATTATCAACAATTGTTAGTGAAATGGAACAAGGTGATTTATCGCTTGAACAATCATTGAAGCAGTTCGAGCGTGGTATCGCGCTCGCTGGAGCGTCATCTGAAAAACTACAGCAAGCAGAACAAAAAGTATCTATTTTAATGGGCAATAGCGAAAAGTCAGCACTTACAAACTTTAATAACGATATGGAATAGTTGTGAGCATAAAAGACTATATTGAACGTGCTCAGATAGATGTAGCCACTACACTCAACCGCTACTTTGAACAGCCGCTCGATAGCGATAAAACCATAAAAGAAGCCACTCATTACAGTTTATTTAATGGTGGTAAAAGGCTACGCCCTTTTTTGGTTTACGCTGTTGGTGAAATGCTCGGTGCTAAAAAAAGTGACTTAGACATTTTAGCTGCAGCCATAGAATGCATTCACAGTTACTCCTTAGTACATGACGATCTGCCCGCTATGGATGATGATGATTTACGCCGCGGCTACCCTACTTGTCATATTGTGTATGGCGAAGCACAAGCTATTTTAGCCGGTGATGCATTGCAAACTCTCGCCTTTGAACTTATAGCCACACACAACTTTAATTGCTCATCGCAATCGCAAGTAAAAATGATTGCTGCTCTTGCACATGCATCAGGTATTGAAGGTATGGTTGCGGGACAAGGCTTAGACATTGCCGCAACTGACACAGTTGTTTCGGTACAAGAACTTGAACGCATCCACAAGTTAAAAACCGGTGCACTAATTAACTGTGCTATAACACTAGGTGCGCTGTGCAGTGAAAACGCAGATGAACAAACTTTAGATAACTTGAGTATTTTTGGGTATGCTATAGGGCTGGCATTTCAAGTACACGACGATATTTTAGACGTGGAAGGTGACACCAATATATTAGGTAAACCACAAGGCTCAGATATAGAAGCGAATAAAGCGACATACCCAGCGTTATTAGGTATGCTAGGCGCTAAAGAAAAGGCGCAAAATTTAATAACACAAGCCCACGAAGCGTTAGCACTTATTGATGCAGATACAACGCTTCTTGCGTCGCTAGCAAATTACCTTATTGAACGTGACCATTAGTCGCAGCTTAAGCGTATTGCAAATAGCACTGACATTATTACTTAACATTCGTTATTCATTCCTAGTTGAAAACGAATGTGCTCGAAGGATATAAAAAAGCCATGACACTTGATAGTAGCAAGTATCCATTACTTAACTTGGTTGACAAACCAGCTCAATTACGAGACTTAGCGCAGAATAAACTTCCCGAGTTTAGCAATGAACTACGTGAGTATTTACTTAACTCTGTATCGCAAAGTAGCGGTCATTTAGCGTCTGGTTTAGGCACGGTTGAGCTTACAGTTGCACTTCATTACGTGTATAACACACCAGAAGATCGTGTAGTATGGGATGTTGGGCATCAAGCCTATCCGCATAAAATCTTAACGGGTCGGCGTGATTTAATGCACACCATTCGTCAAAAAAATGGCCTTCACCCATTCCCGTTTAGAGATGAAAGTGACTACGACACATTTAGCGTTGGTCATTCAAGCACTTCAATTTCTGCAGCATTAGGCATGTCAATTGCGGCGCAAAAAGAAGGCGCTGGCCGCAAAACTGTCGCTGTTATTGGTGATGGCGCTATTACTGCGGGCATGGCGTTTGAAGCAATGAATCACTTAGGTGATGTAAAATCAGACATGCTTATTATTTTAAATGATAATGAAATGTCGATTTCTGAAAACGTTGGCGCATTAACCAATCATTTTGCACGTATTTTATCTGGTAGCTTTTACACCAATATTCGCGAAGGGAGTAAAAAACTACTGTCTGGCGTACCGCCTGTTAAAGAGCTTGCCAGCAGAATGGAAGAGCACCTTAAAGGCATGGTTATACCAGGTACGTTTTTTGAAGAACTTGGCTTAAATTATATTGGCCCAATTGATGGGCACGATGTAAACATGCTGGTTGATACATTACGTAATATGCGTAATTTAAAAGGCCCACAACTTCTTCATATAAAAACGCAAAAAGGTAAAGGTTACAAGCCAGCTGAAGCAGATCCAATTGGCTATCACGGCGTACCTAAATTTGACCCCAGCACATCAAGTCTACCAAAATCAAAACCAGGCGCGCCTACTTTTTCAAAAGTATTTGGCGACTGGTTATGCGACATGGCAGAGCAAGACGACAAATTAATGGCTATTACACCGGCTATGCGTGAAGGTTCGGGCATGGTGCGCTTTTCAAAAGAGCATGCTGATAAGTATTTTGACGTAGCAATTGCTGAACAACATGCCGTCACCCTAGCTGCGGGGTTTGCTTGTGAAGGCTTAAAGCCTGTTGTTGCTATATATTCCAGCTTTTTACAACGCGCGTACGATCAATTAATTCACGATGTTGCATTGCAAAACTTACCCGTATTATTTGCCATAGACCGAGCAGGTATTGTGGGTGCCGATGGCGAAACACATCAAGGCGCATACGACCTAAGTTTTATGCGTTGTATTCCTAATATGGTTATTATGGCACCTAGCGATACTAACGAATGCCGCCAAATGTTATACACCGGTTACAAAGCTAATTGTCCGGTTGCTGTTCGTTACCCTCGCGGAAGTGCAGGTACGGCAGAGATTCAAAGCGATATGCAACTTTTCGAAATTGGTAAAGCAAATACAGTAAAACAAGGTTCAAAAATTGCCATTTTGTCATTTGGAACATTACTTGAAAATGCACAACTTGCTGCAACTGAACTTAATGCAACACTTGTTAATATGCGCTTTATAAAGCCGCTTGATACTTCACTGCTAAACGACATTATTAAAAATCACGATACCATAGTTACTCTTGAAGATAATGCCGTTGCCGGAGGCGCAGGCTCTGCGGTTAACGAATACTTAGCTAGCCAACAGGCCAATGTTAAAATACTTAACTTAGGTATTCCTGATGAGTTTATTAAGCACGGCACGCAAGACGAAATGCACGATGAAATGGGCTTAGGCCAGCAAGGTATTTTAAGTTCAATTAGGTCATTTACCGCTTAGTTAATTATTCTAATTGTTTAAAGAAAGGAGCCTATTGGCTCCTTTTTCGTTTTTATTATTATTTTTTGCATCCAATTTAACTTTTTAACCGTTATTGCAGTGAGGTTAACATGTAAATAATCAGTGCTGCTTAGTATACGCTTTACGAGCAAGCCTTTATTTACCTAAATTTGATGGAATATTTAAAAGGTAAAAATGATGAATAACGTTAATTTAACAACTTACTCTGCACAAAAAAACATATTGAAACAAAAACTTAGTTTTTCAGCTTTAACACTTGCAGTATTAATCGGCATTACAGGTTGTAGCTCAGACGATGGTAAAAACGGCGTAGATGGTATTGCAGGCACTGATGGACAAAATGGTTCCGACGGTAAAAATGGCAACCCAGGTTTTGCAGCTGCAACATTTATTTTGGCTAACAATGGAGAAACCAACGCGGGTACCATTGACTTAATTAACCAAAGTGCTTCTAAATTAAAAACCTTTAATACAACAGCTAACGAAGGCGTCGCTTTTGATAGCCTAGGTAACTTATTACAAGCAAGCGACAATGAAAATGGCAGTATTAAAACTATCTGTCAGCTTGCTAACCGTGCTGACGGCGCCAGCTATGCTGCAAATACAGATCGCGAAATAACAGGTGCTAACACAACGCTAGTAAACCCTAAGGGAATTGCTACAGCACAAAAGAGTGGTCTTATTTTTATTGCTGACTTTGGCGCAATGCAGGTAACGACTTTTGGTGCTACAGCAGCCGGCAATGCAGCTCCTTTAGGTATAACCATTACAGAGGCTGCACCATGGGATGTTGATTATGATGAAACTAATGACCGCCTTTATGTAGCACTTACAAATGGTGATGTAGCCGTTTACGATAATTTTGTTAATAGTGAATTTGCCGCAATGCCAAGCCGCACAATTACCCCTGCCAATAATGATGGTACGCAAATATCTGTAAATATCCACGGTATTGTTTATGACCCAAGTACTAATAAACTTGTTTTGTCTGATGTAGGTAGTGCCTCAGATGCAACCGATGGATCGTTATTTGTAATCAATAATGCATCAACCGCAGAGGGTTTAGTAAGCGTTGCACGAAGTATTGCCGGCCCAGCAACAATGCTTGGTAACCCCGTTGATATTAGCCTTGAAGGTAGTGATTTGCGTGTAGCCGAAAAATCAAATGACGCTGTTCTTGTCTTTAGCAATATATTTTCAGGTGAAAGCGGCGATATTACTCCTGATTTAGTCACCTCAACGATTAAACCTGAGTCAATTACTAAACTGGGCATGCCAAATGAGAGGGCTGACATTTCAGATAGTGATACTGCTAATATGGGGCTTTTAGGGGTCGCTGTAAGCAGTAACCCAGGTACTGCAGGTGAAACAACTGGGCAAATTAGTCGATTAAGTTCACAACTTAATACTGAAATTGGCAATTATAACGCGAGTCAAACTATAGAAAGCACGACCTTCGACAAAGCGGGAAACAGTTATACAACGTTCGATAACAGTGCAACTTCTATTGGTGGTATTGTTATTTCAAATAAAGTAGCAATAAACCGAGATGGACAAACGTATAATACAAGCCAAGATAGTATTATTACTGGAGCGAACACAGGCCTTATATCTCCTAAAGGTCTTGATGTTGCTTCTGATAGCGGTATGATTTTAGTTGCAGAAAATAATGCAGATACGCCGAGCATTTCAATATTTTCAACGTGTACTACAGGGGATGCGTCCCCTTTGATGACACTTACTTTTGCAAACGGCGCTCGCCCTTGGGATGTTGATTACGATGCAAGCACTGACCGTGCTTTTGTAGCACTAACAAATGGAACCGTTGCTGTATTCGACGAAGTCAAAAGCAAGCTAATGGCTGGTAATACTAATATTGCCGTTGAAGATAGGCTTATAACACCTGCAAATGCTGGAGCCGCAATAGAAGCGCCAAGCAATATACATGGCATCGACTACGACTCGCTAAGCGGCTCGTTAATTCTCTCTGATGTTGGTAGCGCAGCAATTGCCGATGATGGCAAAATATACGTGCTGAATAACGTAGCAATGGCGTCGGGTTTGGTAAACATAAGCACCACTATTAGCGGTCCAAATACCCTACTAGGCAACCCTGTCGATATTATGTATACCGGGACAGATTTATACGTAGCTGAAAAATCAAATAATGTGGTTATGCGTTTTAACAATATTTTAAGCAGTGCCGGAGGCGACGTTAGCGCCGATGCAAGCACTGCATTTACGGCACCTGAATCAATTGCAATATTACCAGCTTGGCTTAATCAATAGAGTTAACCTCACCATACCTGATCAACAATGTTGGTCAGGTATTATCGCATCCACATTTTTATATCGGCCAAACCATTTCGCTGTAGCATACTCAGCTGCTGCTCTACATTAGAGTTTTGCTCAAATTCAAATGCATCTAGCTGCTCGTCAAAAGTAATATGGGCTACGCCATCACCACCGCGCTTTTTAACTTGATGAAGTGAAATATCAGCTAAATTAATAGAGGTTTCCCAACCAATTACCTGACCACCGAGTAATGGTAATGGGTAGAAAGACCAACCAATTGAGGCTGTTATATTTGTCATATTACCGTTAGGTAGTTGGAATGAATACTCTGCAATCGCTTTACAAAGTTCTGACGCGTAACTATCTATTTTATTGCATTTAAAATCACGTAATAGCAATAAAAATTCATCACCACTCCAACGCGCTACATAATCAGAGCCTTGGGTACGCGAGTTTAGTAGAGCTGCCATTTGCTGCAAGCAGCTATCACCTGCAATTGGACCAAATGCATCATTTATACGGCTAAAGTTATCAAAATTTATTATTACAAGTACCAGTGATTTACCCTGCGCCTGCAATGATTGCGAATTACGTTGAAAGTGTTCAATGTCTTTTGGTAGCTGATCAAACAAAAAGCGACGGCTACGCAAGCCTGTTAGCTCATCTGAGTGACTAACGAGCTTAAGCTGTGAATTAACTTGCCCTAATTTATCATTTGCTTGGCGCAGCTCTAATGTCCGCTCCGTAATTAAACCTTCAAGCACTTTTTGTTTTCTGCGCTCTTGCGCCTTAAGCACCCAAAATACTAAATAAAGGAGTAAAATAAAGCCACTTGTGATCAGCAACCTAAAATAAATTGTTTCATCAAAACGCTCAGGCACAATAAAGCCATACTCTACATTTTGTGCCTTTGACCAATCTTCTCCTTGGCGTTTTGCTTCTAACTGAAACAGAAATGCCCCTGCAGGTAAGTTAGTATAAATAGCCTCACGACGAGTATTTGCATATCGCCAATCACTATCTAAGCCACTTAGTTTATATCTAAACTCAATACTATTTGGCGCGTAGTAATCGATAGCCGTATAAGTAAGCGTTATATCTCGTTCGTCGGTTTCAAGAGTTGGCTTATTACCCAACGCTGCTGTTGTGAGGCTTCGCTCAGGTGTGTTAATTGTTTCAATGGTCGGCTTTAACGACAGTACACCAAACAACTCTACGTTTTTAGGTATTTCTACAACACCCTGCAAGCTTGGATACCACATTGAGTTACCCATACTGACTACCGCATCATGACCCAATCCACTACAACATTGGTTTGCTTTGCCATCAAGCTGTCGGTCGAATGACGAAATCACCTCTTCTACTTTTAAGCTTTGAATATCTGTTTTAAACTGCCCTGCTGGCATTCTGTAAACCCCTTTCATGGTGCTTACCCAAACATTATTTAATTTTTCGTCGTATTCTAAGCTAAATATAGAACCATACGGCAAGCCATTTGCCGCATCAAGCTGTCGCCATTGACCCTGCGCGCTGCGGTAAAACAATCCATCATTAAGCGAACCAATTAAAATACCCACGCCATCAATATGCAAAACACTGGTGATATATGCACTTTCAAGCGAAGTTTGATCCCCTACTTTTTCAATACCACGGTCAGTAAAGTAGTAAGCACCTTTACTCGTCCCAATAACACCAAAGTTTTCTTTGTCCAACACGTAAGTTATAAATTTACTGCCTAAAAACGCGTTGTAAGCAAAAGGAGTTAAACCTGCAAAATTAAGCCTATATAAACCTCGGCCTGTGCCTATCCAAAACCCGCCTTTACTTGAACGACTAATTGCAAACACGGGGTTATCACGCAGTGCACGCCCGGGTACAGTAAACAGTGTGTCGTTCTCGTAAACGAATAAACCTCGCCCTGTGGCAATGTATAAGCGGTCGCCATCAAACTGCAAATCATGTACTGAAGCACGGCCATATTGGCTGCTTGGAATTAAATTAATATAACTTTTATTTAAATCAAAATAACCAACACCACTTTTATTGGCCACCCATAACTTGCCATCGGGCGCTTGGCTAAGCGCCATAACAGCTTCGGTCATTTTTGAAACCGCCGCGTGTCTTTCGACCCGCCCTTCGTGAGCAAGCCATAGGCCTTCACTAAAACTGGCTAACCAAATATTATTTTTATCATCTCTAAAAATATCAGCAAACCAAATACTTTGATCTAACTGGCTAGGCTCTACCCATTGCCATTGACTCGCTTTATCTCTAAACAATAAACGCCCGTATGTAGAAATCCATAAGCCGCCATCGCTGTCACTCATAAATTTATATACTGCAGAATTGTTCGCATTAGGTAATGGGAAAGGCCTTAGCTCATCGTCTAAATCTAAAAAATAAGCGCCAAGCTCTGATGCTAAATATAAATTACCATTTAAAAAAGCAAGATCATGAACAATAGTTTGAGCTAAACGCTCGGGCAAAGAAATTTTTGCAGTCAGCTCTAAACGCAGCTTAGCAAAATCAGAGGAGTTTTTAGTTAAGCGTAATAAGTGACGATCATTAACAAGCCAAATGCCTTCCGGCGAAAGTGCCATTTGGCTCACTGAGCCCACTATTTGAGTTATAACGGTTGCATTTGCTGTAGACAAAGTCCCACTGTATTGACCACGTAAATTAACTTGGCCACGGTCAACATAATATAACCCATTGGCAGCAATCCATGTGCCCCCTTTAGAATCTTCTAAAATATCCCTAACAGGGCCTTTAATATTAAATGCTTGTGCTGAAAAAGTAGCTGGGTTTATTACAACCAACCCACTTTTGGTACCCACCCACAGTAATCCGTTCGAATCGATTAAAAGCTTATTAATGCCATTACTCGGTAAAAAAGAACTATTCTGGGTGTTGTAGTTTGTGAACGTAGTACCATCGAAGCGGCTTAACCCAAACTGCGTTCCTAGCCATATGTAGCCTTGCTGATCTTGCACTACGCTTTTTAGCGATTGCGATGGCAAACCATCTTTAATATTCCATTGTTTAACGACATAGTCCGTAATCGAAGCCCCACTTGGCATTGCGCACAACATAAGTACACACACCAGTAAAAATCGCATCATACGCTGCCACCTAGTTAAACTAATTAAATATAAACATTAAAACGGTAGTAAACCTGCTTTTATTAATGCTTGCAAACAAATCAATGAAAAAATACCCGCTAGCACGTCATCTGCCATAATACCAAAACCACCATGCACGCGCTTATCAAGCATTCGAATAGGGCCCGGTTTTGCTATATCAAAAAAGCGGAATAGTAAAAAGCCAACTAATAAAGTTTGCCAATTCAATGCTGCACCTATCATGGTGATGTAGTAGCCAGCGACTTCATCCCATACAATAGCGGGATGATCATGCACACCCAAATCGTCGGCAGTTTTACCACATGCCCATATACCAAACACACTGATCACAACAGCAAACACTATTTGCAACCATATTGGATAATGCATAGTTATAAATATAAATGGCAACGCAGCAAACGTACCAAATGTGCCTGGTGCTTTAGGGGCAAGACCAGTACCAAACCCTAATCCAAAAAACTGGTGCGGGCGTTTTAAATTAAATAATCGGTTTTTATTCAAACCTGCTCCTTTGTAAAATGTTCAAAGCCATGCTGCTCAAAGCTAAACATTTCACCATTGTGTAAAAGCTCAATCTTACCGTCTCCACTTTTTATTTGCCCAATGCAAGTAATATCAACACCATACTGGTTTAACTTTAAATCAAGCATACCTTTGTTGTTATCTGGAACAGTAAAAATTAATTCGTAGTCATCGCCGTAACCCAAAATAAACGGTAACTGCTTATTAAAATCAAGGCTTGCTTTCATTGCCTCTGAGGTAGGGATACTTTCAATATTTATTTCTGCATTAACTTGCGACATTTCAAGAATATGTGTTAAATCAGCAAGTAAGCCATCTGATACATCAATCGCTGATGTTGCAAGTCCTCTAAGCACTTGCCCAGCAGCCACTCGCGGGGTTGGGTAATCAAAACGCTTATTCAGGTACTCTAAATGTGTTGGGGTTATATTAAAGTCTTGCTTACGGGATTCAATAGCAAGCCCAGCATCCCCTAAAGGACCTGTAACATAGATCCAATCACCTACCTTTGCACCACTTCTTCGTAACGCCTTACCTTCAGGCACGGTACCTTTTGCACAAATAGTAATGGTAAGTGGTCCCTGCGTGGTATCACCCCCAATAATTTGTACATTAAAGTATTCTGCAATTTCATGCATGCCTTCAGTAAACTCTGCAATCCACTGTGAATCTATAGTTGGTAATGTTAATGCAACAGATACCCACGTAGGCTCAGCCCCCATTGCGGCTAAATCACTGAGGTTTACAGCGAGTGCCCTATGCCCTAAAGCGCGAGGAGAAATATCTTCAAAAAAGTGCACGCCCTCTACTAACGTATCAGTTGTGACTGCAAGTTGGCAGTTTTGTGGAACAGTGACAAGCGCGCAATCATCACCTATGCCTAGGTTAACATCACGACGAGAAATACCGCGACCTTTAAAGTAGCGGTTAATTAATTCAAATTCCTTCATACACAAAAAAGCCGACCTATGCCGGCTCTCCTTTTAACGGTTATATAAAGTAATCTTCTGATTATTTAACCAGAGAAAGTACTACTACTTGCGTAAATGCTTTACCGCTTTATCAAGTACACCGTTTACAAATTTATGGCTGTCTTCTGCGCCAAATATTTTGGCCAGCTCAATACCTTCGTTGATAGCAACTTTATAAGGTACATCTTCACGAAACTTAAGTTCGTAGCTGCTTAAACGTAAAATTGCTCGCTCAACCATATCTAAGTCATCAAACGGACGTGTTAAATGAGGTGATACCGCTTCATCAAGTTGCTTATAATTAACAGCCACACCTGAGGCTAAATCTTTAAAGTATTCAACATCAATTTTGGTAACGTCGTTCTCGATCAACATTTGTTGTTCGATATCGGCAATTGCATTGCCGCTTAATTGCCAAGAATAAACGGCTTGAAGTGCTAAGATACGTGCTTTACGTCTTGCTGCTGGTTTCACAAAAATTCCTTAAACTTAAATTTTATCTAACACATTAACCATTTCAAGCGCACCTAAAGCAGCTTCGCCGCCTTTATTACCCATTTTGGTGCCTGCACGCTCAATAGCTTGCTCGATGCTTTCAGTAGTTAATACGCCAAATGCAACCGGTATATCATACTCTAGTGATACTTGCGCAAGACCTTTGTTTGATTCGCCAGCAACTAGGTCAAAGTGTGGTGTACCACCTCTGATCACTACGCCTAAAGCGATGATTGCATCATACTCTTTTTTTGCCGCAACGCGTTTTGCCGCTAAAGGTAATTCAACTGCACCCGGTACATAAATAACAGTAATATCGTCATCAGATACACCACCAGTACGTTTTAGCTCATCAACAGCGCCTTCAAGCAGGCTACTACCAATAAAGTCATTAAAACGAGAGATGACAATGGCAAATTTTTTGCCCGGAGCGTACTTATTACCTTCAATAATTTTCATTCGATAACCCTAAAAATAAGTTCAAGCGGTTGCGATTGCGCAAAAATTGCTGCGCATCATACCATAATAATAATGAAATAGCCTAGTTTAAGCGTTTGCCTATTGTGGCTCAATGTAATCAACAACTTCTAAGTGAAACCCCGAAAGTGCATGGTATTTTTTTGGCCTGCTCATTAAGCGCATTTGCTCTATACCTAAGTCTGCAAGAATTTGTGAGCCTACACCAACGGTACGAGATGTTCCTTGAAATTTACGCGGTGTAACATTTTCACCCGCGTCTGCAGCTGCAAATGCTTTTACTGTTGCTTCAAGCTCTTCAGTACTTTCCTGCTTACCCAAAATAACGAGCACACCCTCGTTTTTAGCAATGTATGCCATTGCATCAGATAAGCCCCAGCTTCTATCCGCACTTCGATCAGAAAGTAAGATATCGTTAAACGTACTTTGCAAATGCACACGTACCAACGTTGGTTCTTGCGCTTTAATTTCACCTTTGAGTAGTACGTAATGTAACTGACCGTCGATCGTATCTTTATAAGTTACTAAATCAAACTCACCATGCTCTGTCGGTAACTTACACTTAGCTACTTTTTCAATTGTGGTTTCGTTTAAATTACGGTATTCAATTAAATCAGCAATAGTGCCTATTTTTATATCGTGCTCTTTGGCAAAAATTTCTAAATCAGGGCGACGCGCCATAGTGCCATCTGCATTTAAAATTTCAACAATAACAGAAGACGCTTCAAGGCCCGCTAATCGCGCTAAATCACACCCTGCTTCTGTATGACCTGCGCGTGTTAACACCCCGCCTGGCTGCGCCATAATTGGGAAAATATGACCCGGCTGTACTATATCGCCAGGGACAGCACCTTTAGCAATTGCAGCTTGTACTGTGCGTGCCCTATCTGCTGCAGATATACCTGTAGTTACGCCTTTTGACGCTTCTATCGACATTGTAAAGTTAGTTGAAAACGCAGCACCGTTATTTTTAACCATTAGAGGCAAATCAAGTTGTTCACAACGCTCTTGTGTCATCGTTAAACAAATTAAACCGCGGCCATGAGTGGCCATAAAATTAATTGCCTCTGCACTGATATGCTCGGCAGCAATAATTAAATCACCTTCATTCTCTCTGTCTTCGTCGTCCATTAAAATGACCATTTTACCGGCTTTAATGTCGTCTATAATTTCTTGTGCGCTGTGTAAATTCATAAATTCGCTCGTGTAAGTTGTCAGTTTCGTTATTTAATAAAGCCCGCTTTTGCGAGTAAGCTCATTGATATGTCTGCGCCGGTTGGCTGCTCAGCGCCTTTAATAAGACGCTCTAAATAACGTGCAATTTGATCGACCTCTAAATTAACTTGGGTGCCGACTTTAAAGTCGGCAATCGTTGTTTGACCACTGGTGTGCGGCACAATTGTTAATTTAAATTTATTACCCTCTACAGCGTTAACTGTCAGGCTTATACCATCAATACATACCGATCCTTTGTAAGGTATGTATTTCATTAAACTTTCATCGGTTGTAAGCCAATATTCAGTCGCTCTCGCATTTGGTGTAATTGCAGCAATGGTTGCAATACCATCAACATGACCAGACACTAAATGCCCACCTAAACGCGAAACCGGTTGCATGGCTTTTTCAAGGTTAACCGTTTGCCCTATTGAATAATGCGCAAAACCAGTTAAATGAATTGTTTCGTTAGATAAATCAGCACTAAAGCCATCAATATGTTTATCAACTACGGTTAAACATACACCATTTGTTGCAATACTATCGCCCAGCTTCACGTCACTCATATCAAGGTCGGCGCTTTGAATGCGAATGGCTAAGTCGCCTTGTTTTTTTTGTAATAAAGCAATTTTGCCTGTGGCTTCTATTATCCCAGTAAACATAGCGCTACTCTTCTTTGTTAAGTGATTTTAGTGAGTGCTTTTTTAACGCATTGATACGCAAATCGTCACCAACACGCACACACTCATTAAAGGATAAATCGATAGTATCTTGCATACTCGTCAATTCAGGGAAGTTTACTAAACTTTTAGCATCATAGCCCATCAGTTTTGGTGCGATATAAAAAACATACTCGTCAATTAAATCAAGCTCGGTCATTTTCCCCGCAAGGGTTGCCCCAGCCTCAAGCCATATATTATTAAATTGATGCTTAGCGAGTGTTTGTAATACATCGGTTAAATCAACCTTACCCTGTTGCTCACGCACCGCTATGTGCTTAACAAAATGCGGCCACAGAGTCGATTTATCAACCTCGGTGGTAAAAATTATTACTGGGTGCGCTATTTTAAATAGCGCAAGGTTGGGTGTTAACCTATTTTGCGAGTCTATTATAACACGCACTGGCTGGCGAAGCGGTAAGTTGGTCGGTAATGAATACGGTAATTCGCTTTGCCGAACATTGAGTTTTGCATCATCAACAAGAACCGTATCGGCCCCCGTTAAAATGGCACAGCTTTGAGCGCGGTATAGCTGCACATCTTTTCGTGCAGCAGGACCTGTGATCCACTTACTTTTTCCATTTTTTAGCGCTGTTTTACCGTCTATACTGGCTGCTAATTTGCAGGTTACGTAAGGAAGCCCTTGCTCCATTCGCTTAAAAAAACCAAGATTTAATGCGCGAGCCTGTTGTTCAAGCAATCCATAAGCGACTTCTATTCCAGCATCGCTCAGTATTTTAAGGCCTTTGCCTGCCACTTCTGGGTTGGTATCAACCATGGCAGCAATCACCTTTTTAATACCCGCAGCCTTGAGCCCTTCTGCACAGGGCGGCGTGCGCCCATAATGACTACAAGGTTCAAGTGTTACATAGGCGGTTGCACCCTTTGCTTTTTCACCGGCCACAGCAAGGGCATTTACCTCGGCATGCCCTTGCCCTGCTAATTGATGAAACCCTTCACCAATTATTTGATTATCTTTTACAAGTACACAGCCAACATTAGGATTAGGCGTTGTGGTAAATCGTCCTTTTTTAGCAAGCTCAATAGCACGCGCCATATATAGTTTATCATGCTCAGTAAATACGACTTGGCTGCTCACAATTATTCCCCTAAACGGGCAATTTCTTCGCCAAACTCGCGTATATCTTCGAACGAGCGATACACAGACGCAAACCTTACATAAGCTACTTTATCAAGTTTTTTAAGCGCCTCCATAATACATTCTCCCACCAAATGGCTCGAAATTTCTCGCTCACCCGTTGCACGTAATTGTGATTTAATTATATTTACCACTTCATCAACTTGCTCTGTGCTAACAGGGCGCTTTTCAAGTGCACGATTTAAGCCATTAAGTAACTTATCTTCATTAAAGGGTTCTCGGCTTCCGTCTTGTTTAACAACACGGGGCATAACCAGCTCAGCCCCTTCAAACGTCGTAAAACGTTCGTGGCAATCGTTACATTCTCGACGACGGCGAACTTGATGACCACCGCCAACAAGGCGCGAATCTATAACTTTGGTGTCTTTTGCTGTACAAAATGGGCAATGCATAAATCAAGGTATCCGTTTTAAAAACAAAAAAGCCGCTAAAAAGCGGCTTTTATAATAACATGTTTACTTATGTGATCTAAATTACCGTTTTACTTTGTTAAGCGTAAACAGGTAGTTTTGCACAAATAGCTTTCACTTTTTCTTTTACTTGTGCTTGTACAGATTCATCAGCAATATTGTCTAGTACATCACAGATCCAGCCAGCAAGCTCTTTAGATTCTGCCTCTTTAAAACCACGACGTGTGATTGCAGGAGAACCAATACGCAAGCCAGAGGTTACAAAAGGAGAACGCGGATCATTAGGTACTGAGTTTTTGTTAACCGTAATATTCGCATTGCCAAGCGCTGCATCAGCATCTTTACCAGTGATATCTTTATCGATTAAATCAAGTAAAAATAGGTGATTGTCTGTTTTACCAGAAACAACTTTATAGCCGCGCTCTTGTAGCACGCTAACCATTGCTTGCGCATTTTTAACAACTTGTGTTTGGTATTCTTTAAATTCTGGTTGAAGAGCTTCTTTAAATGCCACTGCTTTTGCAGCAATAACGTGACATAAAGGACCACCTTGGCCACCAGGGAATACTGCACTGTTAAGCTTTTTGTAGATTGCTTCGTCGCCACATGCAGAAATAATTAAACCACCACGAGGGCCCGCTAATGTTTTATGCGTTGTTGTAGTAACAACATGTGCATATGGTACAGGGCTTGGGTAAACACCCGCCGCAATTAAACCTGCAACATGCGCCATATCAACAAATAAATAAGCATCTACTTTGTCTGCAATTTCACGGAACTTAGCCCAATCAACAATGCCTGAATAAGCAGAAAAACCTGCAATAATCATTTTTGGTTTGTGCTCTAGTGCTAACGCTTCAACTTGTGCGTAATCAATTTCACCCGTTTCTTCATTTAGGCCGTACTGAATTGCATTGTACGTTTTACCTGAAAAGTTAACGTGTGAACCATGAGTTAGATGGCCACCATGCGCTAGGCTCATGCCTAAAACAGTGTCTAGCGGGCTTAATAATGCTTGAAAAACAGCTGCGTTTGCTTGCGAGCCAGCATGCGGCTGAACGTTTGCGTAATCAGTACCAAATAATTCGTTTGCACGGTCAATCGCTAATTGCTCGACCACGTCTACATGCTCACAGCCACCGTAGTAACGCTTGCCAGGATAACCTTCCGCATATTTGTTAGTAAGTTGAGAACCCTGTGCTTCAAGTACGCGTGGGCTACAGTAGTTTTCAGATGCAATTAACTCAATGTGCTCTTCTTGACGTGATTTTTCTTTACTCATCGCGTCAAATAACTCTGGATCAAAGTCCGAAATATTCATGCTACGTTCTAACATTGGGGGCTCCTGGGCAACGTGTATGGTATTTTTTAGAGGCTATATTGTACGCTTAAAACCGCGCTTTGCCTACGTTCTTAAGTTGAGGATATTTAATCAGGGATTGAAACTATTTCACAGTCCTTTTAAGATGATATTTTTAAATAACTTACATAACTATTTTAAATGTTTTTCATTTATTACATTTAATTAGTTAATTGACAACGCTGTTTCACGGTTTAGAACAGACAAAAAAAGCGGCCTAAGCCGCTTTAACTTTTGCTTTTTATTTAACCTAACTTAGCCAGTATTTCTGTGCGTAACGCGTCATAATCGGCGTTTATATCGCTTGCTAGGCATGGTTTAGCCAATGCGTCACTTAGTGGTTTTGGCATATTAAGCTCGATATTTAATATATCTTCCACGCTTTCTTTAAATTTAGCCGGATGTGCAGTTGCTAAAAAGATACCCGCAGCACCTGGTGCTCGGTTATTAACTAAACCTTGGTATGCAATTGCTGTATGTGGCTCTGCAACATACCCTGTTTGATGAATATTTTTCATCACTGTTTGAGTGTTTTGTTCGTCAACACTAATTGAATAAAAGTTGTCGTAACTAAACCAGTTGTTATCCAACATAGTTTGCACTCGTGGCCAGTTGTTAGGCTTACTTACGTCCATCGCATTTGAAAGCGATTCAAGCGTTGTATTTGGTGCCCAGTTTTTGTCTAGCATAAAACGTGGAACTGTATCATTCTGGTTAGTAGTTGCACTTAGCTTTCCCACTGGTAACCCTATTCCAGCACCAATCATGGCGGCGCATACATTACCAAAGTTACCACTTGGTACAGAAATATGTGCTGTTGCACGCTTTTCTTTTGGCAGTTGCGCAATTGCTTCAAAGTAATAACACACTTGCGCTACTAATCGACTTATGTTGATTGAGTTAGCAGAATTAAGGCCAAGTGTTGATTTTACCTCGTCATCTAAAAACGATTTTTTAACAAGCTCTTGGCAATCATCGAAACTACCATCAACTGCGTAACAATGAATATTACCGCCTAAAGTAGTGAATAGCTTTTGTTGAGCCAGCGAAATTTTGCCTTTAGGATAAAGAATAACCACATCGATATTTGGCTTATTATAAAATGCATGCGCTACTGCTGCACCTGTATCACCTGATGTTGCGGTTAAAATTGTAACCTTCTCGCCTTGGTTAAACTGCGCTAAACATTCAGCCATAAAGCGCCCACCAAAATCTTTAAAGGCAAGCGTAGGGCCATGAAACAGCTCCAAACAATAGATATTTTCCTCTACCTCGACTAACTTAACTGGAAAGTTGAACGCATTTTTAACCATGGCGGCAACGGTGTCACTTGGCAACTCATCACCAATTAAATGCGATAATATTTTGCCGCTACGCGTAACAAAATCCATATCAAGCAGTGCATCAACATCAGTCAATGGCGCTAAAGATTCAGGAAAAAATACACCTTGGTTACGCCCGAGTCCTGTTTTTACTGCTTCAACAAACGACACTTTTTGTGAGTTATCTTTTAAATTATGTAATTGCATGACTTCTTTTCCTATAAAACATTTAATTGACGCGTGCCGTCGTTATCTAACTTACAAATATGGCAAAAGCCTTGCTCATTTATATAATTATCTTTTAGCCATTTGGCGCATTGCTCAGCCGCTTCCAGTGTTTTACATACAGTAAATAACGTAGGGCCTGCACCTGAAATACTCACTATTTCAGCACCCAGTGCGGGTAAACTTGCTTTGGCCTCACTAAAGCCAGTAATAAGTGGCGCTCGATATGGCTCTGCTATTTCATCTTTCATAATGCTTAATGCATCGTCAAAACGTGCTGTTAGTAACAAGCTACTAAAGGCCGATAAACGCTGCGCAAACTCAATGCTTGCATGCATACTAAGCTCTTTAGGTAATACAGAGCGCGCTTTTGCCGTATTAAGCGAAAAGCCTGGAAACGCCGCGACATAATACCAATTTTCATCAACCGGAAGTTCTATCGATTTATTAGGAATTAAATCGCCAGTTAGCTGCAAGCCGCCTAAATAACATGGTGTGATGTTGTCGTAATGGCGCCCGCCACTTACAACGGCTTCAAAATCTGCCATCAACTCAATTAACTCAACTTGGTTCAACTGTGTTTTTGCAAATTTATCAAGCGCTGCAAATGTAGCAACAACCGAACAAGCACTTGATCCTAACCCTGAGCCAATTGGCAGGTTTTTTTTAAGTTCAAGCTTTACTGAAGGCATATCTGGAGCAACGTGCGCTCTGAAATGCACTAAGCACTGATATGCTAAATTCTCTTTCGCATCAATCGGTAATTTATGAGCATACTCGCCAGAACAGACAAACTCATCATTAGTCGCGGCACTTACAACCGCTACGTCACCCAATAAACTGCCATCAATTGGCGAAAGCGCGGCACCCAATGCATCAAAACCAACTGCAAAATTACCAATAGACGCAGGTGCATATACTTCAATCATTTTTCACTCCTAGCGCGATAAGGTTTTTAAAACATCTGCAAATACACCTGCAGCAGTTACTTCAGAACCCGCACCGTAACCACGAATAACAAATGGGCGTGGTTGGTAGTATTGGCTTAAAATAGCCAGTGCATTTTCACCATCACGAATAACATTAAGCGCATGTGATGAATCTACTGCTTCAATACCTACTTTACAGTGCCCTTCTTTAATTGTTCCAACGTAACGCAATACTTTTCCTTCACTTGCTGCCTGCTCTATACGGGTATTAAAGTCAGCATCTAAGCTTGGCAGTTTTGCCATAAACTCATCAATACTGTCTCCTTCGGCAAATCCTTGTGGTAATACCGACTCAACTTCAATATCGCTTAGCTCTAGTTTCATACCTGCTTCTCGCGCAATAATGAGAAGTTTACGCGCAACATCCGTTCCTGATAAATCGTCTCGAGGGTCTGGCTCTGTGAAACCACTTTCTTTTGCTTTTATGGTTGCCTCTGACAATGACAAACCATCTTGAAGTGCACCAAACATGTAAGATAACGAACCAGATAAAATACCGCTAAATTCAAGTAGCTCATCACCCGCGCCAAATAACGACTGTAAATTGTCGATGACTGGGAGCCCCGCACCTACGTTGGTTTCATATAAAAATTTGCGATTGTTTTTTTGCGTTGCTGCTATTAAATCTTGATAGTAAGTGTACGAGCTAGTTGTTGCTTTTTTGTTGGCTGCGACAACATGAAAACCGGCATTTAAAAAGTCAACATATTGCGCCGCCAGTGCATCAGACGATGTGCAATCCACCAGCACAGGATTAACTAAGTGGTTTTGCTTAACAAATTGCTCAACGAGTTTTAAGTCAAACGCCTGCTCTGATGCAGCTAATTTTTGTTGCCAATCACTAAACGCAATCCCTTCACTATCAAGGTGTAGCTGACGCGAGTTTGCAACGCCATACAAGTTAAGCTTTATATTGCGCTTTTCAAGCCATGCTTGTTGGCGCTCTAATTGAGATATAAGCTCTTGCCCTACTAAACCACACCCAAGTAAAAACACATCGATTGATGGCACATGTGTGAAAAAGTTCTCATGGCATATTTTTACTGCGTCGTTACATAACTCTCCATCAATTACAGCTGAGATAGCGCTTTCGGTAGAATCTTGTGCAATTGCCACTATATTTACTTGTGCTTGGCAAAGCGATGCAAAAAACTTAGCCGCTAAACCGCGGTGCGCGCGCATGTTATCGCCTACAAGCGTTACTATGGCTAAATTACGCTGTACTTGTACAGGTTCAATCAAACCTGCTTGTGATTCAAGCTCAAACGCAGTTTGTAATGCTGTTAATGCAAGGGTTAAATCGCTTTCATGTACACAAAAGCTAATGCTAAATTCACACGACGATTGTGTGATTAACACAATCGACACGTTGTCATGAGCCAGCGCATTGAATACTTTTGAGGCCATGCCCACTTTGCCTTTCATGCCTGGGCCCGAGACCGTTAGCATAGCAAGATCTTGCAGACTTGAAATTGCTTTTACCGGTTCTTCTGACGAATAATCATTACCGATTAGTGACCCTTGCGCGTCAGGGTTGTGCGTATTTTTTATTTCACAAGGAACGCCGGCTTTAGCGCACGGCAAAATAGTTTTTGGATGAAGAACTTTGGCACCAAAGTAAGAAAGCTCCATTGCTTCTTTGTAAGACAAAAAATCGACTTTAGTGGCTTTTTTGATATAACGAGGGTCTGCACTGTAAACACCATCAACATCAGTCCAAATTTGGCAAACATCTGCCTCTAAACAAGCCGCAGCGATGGCTGCAGAGTAATCAGAGCCATTTCGACCAAGGGTAGTCAGCTCGCCTTTATCATTGCTTGCTGTAAAACCTGGCATAATATAAATCGTGGCTGGGCTTTCTTTTAACACAGCTTGGAAACGCGCTTTGCTTGTTACTAAATCAACCTCTGCATCTATGTAGCCACCTGTTGATGCAACACAGCTAGTCGCTTCTAAATACACTGCTTGATGTGAGCTTAATAATCGCTGCATAAGCGATACACTAACACGCTCGCCAAAACTAATAATATAAGCGCGCACCTGTTCAGGGCAGCACTTAATTAATGACACACCATTAAGCTTATTTTTTAGCGCGTCAAAATCTGGCCAACTTTCAATTGCGCCATACTTTTTTTCTACGGCTGATTTCAACTCATCACAACGTCCAGTTAACGCCTCCCATAAAGGGCCAAAGTCATGGCCTTGCTCTGCAGCACTTGCCAGTGAAACCAATGAATCAGTCATCCCACCGGGCGCAGATAAGACTAATAGCATTTCATCTTTTAATTGTGCTTTAACTAATTGAGCTACCTGCTCAAGACAAGCAAAGTCGGCAAGTGATGACCCACCAAATTTTAAAACGCGCATTGTTTATGTTCCTCATTCCATAAAACGAAAAAAGGCCTGTGTTCTAAGTGAACACAGGCCTTTAAATTTGTTGCACCGACCTATGCCACTATCCAGAAAGAATGGTGGTTGTAATAATAATGGTCAGTACGCGATTAAATGTTTTCATGGAGTAAGACTGCACTAACAAAGGCTATGCTGTCAAGCGCAAATTAAAAGATAAAACAGCCTTTTTTAACATAAAAAAACCTAGTGAATGCCAAATTTATGCAAAATACCATTCATTCGTGTTTTATCTATTGGTTTGTTTATAAAATCGATAGCGCCTAATTTAGCCACTCGCAACTTCATTTTCTCTTGTATATCAGCAGAAATAACAAGTACAAAACACTCAACCTTGTTTGCTTTTATGTATTCAAGAACGCCAACGCCGTCAACTTCAGGCATGGTTAAATCTAGGCATAACAAATCAAAACGGTTCGTTTTTAGTAGTTCAATCGCTTGTGCGCCATTTGTAGCTTGCTGAATATCGGCATCTATACATTGTTGCAAACATCTGATTACTTGTTTTCGTGCAACTGTTGAGTCATCACACACTAAAATAGAAAAATTCATATTATAAAACTACTAAATAAGCATAATTAATGTCGTTAAGGACAACGGTCGGTAGCAAGGTCGTATTTTTGTACAATGGTACCTATATTTACTACAAAATACCTGTGCTTTTTATCCACATTTTGTAACAATCTATTATTGAATAAACTTAACAAGCCAAAAGGGATAGTTTACTATTGCGAAAATGCATAAAAAACAAACAACAATTAGTTTATCAATAATATACAAACACTCCGATATAGGTAGTGTGTAATAAACAAAAACAAAAATCAGCCTTTATTTGTCATAAAATAAATCATTTATTATTTGTTTTTAAGCATTTATTGACTAGATTTTAAATAGTAGTGCAAATACTTAATTAAAGTTCAAGGAATTATTGATACCCCATGCTACAAAAAAGCCTTTCTAAAAGATTACTGACCAGTGTGTTATCGGTCTATTTTTTGCTTACCTTTGTAGTGACATGCGGGCAGGTACTTGCCGAGTACATAAATACTAAAGATTACATTAAAGATGAACTTGCCACTTTGCAAAAAACCTTTAGCCGCAGTTTAACACGAGCAATTTGGGAGCTTAATACAAAGCAAACAATAACGACCGCAGAGGGCCTGCTAGCTATTCCTATGATTGAGGGAATTATTGTGCGTGATGATAGTGGCGAGGTTATTTCACAACTTGGCCGCTCTTTAGATATCCATAAGCTCTACAGCCAGCAACTTGTTCAAGAAGAAGCCATGTTGGAAGACTCAAAATCAGGGTTATTTGGCTATACCTTCCCACTCATTTTTGAATTTTCAGGACGGGCTACGCAAGTAGGTGATGTAACGTTATTCTCCAGCAGAGAAGTGGTACTGAGTAGAATAATGGTATCAATCTACTTTTTGATTGGTAATGCCATGATTAAAACAACATTTTTAATTATTTTATTCTTAATGGCGTTTAGAAAATTACTCACCGACCCACTTTATCAACTCACCGAACAAATCGAAAACCTACAACTCGATGAGCTAGAAGGGCAACACATCGAAATTGAGACCGAAGAGCACAATGAACTTAAAGTAATGGAGCAATCTTTTAATAACCTAATCGATAAGGTTGTTCAGTACAGAAAAGAGCTCGAGCGAACTCAAAGCAAATTAATTGTGAGCAACGAAAAATTAGACCAACATAATATTCAGCTAGAGCAAGATGTTGCCCGTAAAACGTCTAATTTAAGTCAAGCAATGATGGAATTACAACAGCAAAAATATGAATTAGAAAAACAAAAAATAGTCCTTACCGATGAAATAGACTTGCGCCGAAGCACCGAGCAAGAGTTGCTCACCAAACAAACAGAATCGCAACGTTACATTGACGAGCTAAAACTTGCTCAAGAACGACTTGTTGGTACAGAAAAAATGGCCGCTTTAGGAGGGTTAGTTGCGGGGATCACCCACGACATAAATACCCCCATCGGCATTGGTGTAACCGCGGTATCATTTTTAGAAGAGCGCTTAAATAAGCTTGAAAGTGCCTATGCTGAAAAAACACTTTCCCCTAAAGCATTAGAAGAATTCATTAACGAAGCTAAGCAAAGCACAAGCTTGCTTACAACAAATTTAGATAGAGCCTCAGACCTCATTGCAAGTTTTAAGCAAATTGCTGTAGACCAAGCCAGTGAGGCTGTGCGTACCATAAACTTTAAAGATTATGTAAATGAAGTAATACGCTCGCTTCACCCTAAATTAAAAAAAACATCGCACACTATCAATCTGCAATGCCCCGATGACCTAGTATTAAATTTGCCAGCCGGCGCCATAAGCCAAATATTTACCAATCTCATAGTTAATTCACTTATTCATGGTTTTGAAGGTAAAACCAATGGAGTAATGGATATTACTATTACCAGTGACGAAAAAAACTTAACCATTGACTACAAAGACAATGGTAATGGAGTACAACCAGATCAACTTGAAAAACTGTTTAACCCGTTTTTCACCACCAAACGCGATGAAGGTGGAAGTGGTTTGGGCACTCACATAATGTTTAATTTAGTTAAGCAAACTTTAAGCGGCTCAATTGAGGCAACAAGTGAACCTGGTGAAGGCTTGCATTACTTTATACAGTTTCCTAAAAATATGGCTAAACCACTTTCTATATTCAATTAAAGTTAATTTAAATAGTCGTTAATCAGTCATTTCGAGGAACGACTTTTATTGCTATGATTGAGCAAATTTTTCAGATGGATTATCTCCCCTATGTGGTTTAGTAACCTTATTTGTTACCGCTTTAAACAAGATGTTTCGTACACACAAGAAGACTTTGATAAAGCACTAGAACAAGACCTATTTCGCCCTTGTACAGGCCAAGAGCTCTCTACCTTTGGCTGGACTAAAGCATTTGGAAAGCATAGCGAAGCTCTTTCTCACTTCTCTCAAAAAAGTATATTAGTATGTGCTAAACGCGAAGAAAAAGTATTACCGGCTTCTGTAATAAATGAATTAGTTGCCGAAAAAGTTGACCAAATCGAAGCTGAAGAAAATCGTCCAGTTAAAAAGAAAGAAAAAGACGAATTAAAAGAAAATATTCTTCATACCTTACTTCCTCAAGCATTTAAAAAGTCGAGCCTACAGTTTGCATTTATTGACCAAGAAAATGGGTGGGTTGTAGTAAATAGTGCAAGCTTTAATAAAGCTGAAGAGCTTTTAGCACTATTACGCAAATCATTAGGTACACTCCCTGTCGTGCCTGCATTTGCAAATTATGACCTTGATGTATTTTTAACTGATTGGCTAACTAACTTTACCACACCAGAAGGCTTTGCAATTGGCTCTGACGCTGAACTTGAAGAAGCTGATGACAGTGGCGCGCAAGTTAAATTAAAAGGCCATGATCTGTCGTGTGATGAAGTTAAATCACACCTTGAAAGTGGTAAACGCGTTACTAAACTAGCCCTAGATTGGCAAGAGCGTGTTAAATTCATGCTGCAAAATGATGGTTCAATCAAACGTTTGAGTTATTCAGATACATTAAAAGAAGAAAACGCTGACATACCTAAAGAAGATATGGCAGTAAAACTTGATGCCGATTTTATTTTAGCATCTGAAGAAATTAAACAATTGCTAGAAGAGCTAACCCAAGGTTTAGGCGATGCTGACGATTTAGTTACCCCCTAAGCACGCGTTAAATAGTAATAAAAAAGCACGATATTTAATCGTGCTTTTTTATTACGCTAAATTTAAGGCTTAATTAGCTAAACATGTCTTTTACGTCTACAAGCATTTCATTGTATTCATCGCTTGAGAACAACTGCATAGATGTAATAACACCTTTATCAATATAAGTTTGTAGAGCTGCTGATTTATCAGATACCTGTAAAGTCCCCTCTAAAATAGCCCCAATTCGAATAAAATCTACATAACTTATTTGTTCTGGTTTATAGCTTGGGTCAGCCCAACTTAATGCCACATTTGAAAACTCAACAGGGAATTCCCACGCATCCATGATTGATGACCCAATTTTGCCACTTAGCTTTTGAATAGCATGTGCTAAAAAGCTAGGATTTGCAAACACCTCAGGGTGGCGCTCAGCTTCAGTTAATATAGGTAATACACCAATGTTGTAAACTAAAGCCGCTAACGTAATTGAATCGCGATTTAACGACGTACGTTTATTATTTTGTAAGTAAAACTCCATTAACGTAATTGAATGACTCGCCACCGTTAATGTTTTTTGCCACGCTTTACCCATATAGCCTTTAATAAGATCGTTGTTAGAAACAAATAATTGTTCCATAGCCATTGCTGTCGCTATGTTTTTAATTTGACGCAACCCAATGCGGGTAACTGCTTGATGTAAGGTAGATACCTTAACCGCACGTCCCATAATTGCACTATTAGCTACTTTAATCATACGAGCAGATAACGAAGGATCTTGTGAAATAACCTCCGACATTTGCATTAAATTAACTTCAGGGTTGTCTGCAGCTTGGCGAACTTTAACCGCAACTTCAGGTAATGTAGGTAATACAAGTGTATCGTTATTTATTCTATCAACTAATATTGTTAATAATGCATTCTCTGTAGACATAAAGCAGTCATCCTTTTAGTTGTAATAGTACTACACGCTACAACAGTTAATTTTTATAATAATGAACTTACAATCAGTATTGCCTAACTTACCGTTAAAGTTAAGGAAATTATATAATTTTATTTTGCGCTCTTATTTTCAACAACACAATTACCATACACCGCCTAATACTTGCTATTTACTGTTTAGGTTTGCTTTAATGCTGTCACAATATAGTAGCGTGCCGCCAATGAGCCCCAAAACAAGCGTCTACCCATTATTAAATTAACTTTTAAATAGGCAAAATAATGATCTTAAATAAAATTAGCCAAGCCATTATACTCTCTGGTGTTGTTTTTCTGAGTGCATGTTCAGAACAACCGTCATCATCTTCAGAGACCACATCGCAAACACCCGTAAAAGTAATGGGGCCTGAGCTTATTAATGTTGATAAACAACGCTTAGACATATACACCGACTTTAGCTTACAAAGCGACTTATCACACTTAAGTGACAATCAAAAGGCAATGGTTGCTATTCTGATAGACGCATCAAAAATAATGGATGCCTTATTTTGGAAACAAGCATTTGGTGAAGATAAAGATGCATTTTTAGCAAAACTAACTGATCAACACATTCGCAAATTTGCCGATATAAACTACGGCCCGTGGGACCGTTTAAATGGCGATGAAACGTTTCTTTCAGGCTATAAAGAAAAGCCATTGGGTGCACAGTTTTACCCTGCTGATATAACTAAAGAAGAGCTTAATAACACGGACGTAGAAGATAAAACAGGCCTCTACTCAATTATTAAACGCGACGAACAAGGTAAGCTTTACAGCGTGCCTTACTCAAAAGAGTACGCAACAGAACTGGCAAAAGCAGCTGACCTACTTCGCCAAGCCAGCAAACTTGCCGACAATAAAGAATTTGCAAATTACTTAAATCTCCGTGCTGACGCGCTTCAAAAAGATGACTTTCAGGTATCTGACTTTGCATGGATGGACATGAAAAATAACCCAATCGATGTGGTTATTGGGCCAATTGAAACCTACGAAGACCAATTATTTGGTTATCGTACTGCCTATGAATCTTATGTATTAATTAAAGATTTAAAATGGAGCGAGCGTCTTGCCAAGTTTGCAGCCTTTTTACCTGAGCTTCAAAAAGGTTTACCTGTTGATGACAAATATAAACATGAAGTCCCCGGATCAGATGCAGACTTAAACGCGTATGACGTTGTTTATTATGCTGGTCATTCAAATGCCGGCAGCAAAACCATTGCAATCAACTTACCAAACGATGAGCAAGTTCAGTTAGAAAAAGGCACGCGCCGCCTACAACTTAAAAATGCCATGCGCGCTAAATTTGATAAAATATTAGTGCCTATTTCAGAGCAGTTAATTGTGCCTGAGCAACGAAAGCACATTACCTTTGATGCTTTTTTTGCTAACACCATGTTTCATGAAGTAGCGCATGGTTTAGGTATTAAAAATACGATCACAGGTAAAGGAACGGTTCGCCAATCATTACAAGAGCACGCAAGCGCACTTGAAGAAGGTAAAGCCGACATTTTAGGTTTATACATGGTTGAGCAGTTATTAAATAAAGGCGAGATCAGCGAAGGAACTATTGAAGATTACTACATTACCTTTATGGCCGGCATTTTCCGCTCAGTGCGTTTTGGTGCGTCAAGTGCACACGGGAAAGCGAATATGATTCGCTTTAACTTTTTTGCACAAGAAGGCGCATTTTCTAAAAATGAAGAAGGCTTGTACCGCGTCAACATGGAAAAGATGAGTATTGCTATGGCTAAGCTTTCTCGTCTAATTTTAACTTTGCAAGGTGACGGCGATTACCAAAAAGTCGACCAGCTAATTGCAACCCATGGTGATATTAAAGAGTCACTCACCAAAGATTTAGAAAAACTAAGCCAAGCTAACATTCCAGTAGATGTCACATTTAAGCAAGGTAAAGACGTACTTGGTCTTAACTAAAACTAAAAAGGCGTTACAATTAACTGTGTAACGCCTTTAGTTTCATTTGCTTATAACATCTCGCACTTTAGATTCCAGGCTCTTCATTCCCCAGCGCCTTCCTTTTTCAAGCGCCTCTTCAATACTTAACCCGTCTTCATGGGCTGAAATAGCAACTAAAGCCCCAACTCGATTACTACTAGCACAATGAACCAAAACCGGCTCACCGTTTAGTTTTTTAAGTAAATTTGCTAAGTTGCGTGCATTCGCGACTGTAATATCTTGGGCACCAGAAATAGGCAATGCGTGATAATCCATACCAAGCGTTTGAACAAACTCACCTTCATCCCAATCTTGTTCATTTGTCCCACGTAAATTTATAACGTGCTTCACATCTGCTTTAGATAATTGCTTTAATTGCTCTTTGCTGGGCTGTGCAGCCGAATACACAAGGTTGCTATGAACAGCAAAGTTCTTAATATCAGCTTTTTTTACAACCTCGGTATTATTTACCTGCTCAGTAGCAGCAACATAACCGCCCGATAACGCAATAACAAATAAGCTCGTAGTCAGGGTTTTAAGTAATTTCATTTTAATCCTCACTTGTGTAAATGTTTTCGCTTTTAAAAACGTGCTTTTATTTTTTCTATTTGTTCTTCAGTGTAAGGGACTGCCGCAAACTTACCCCATATTGGCGCAGGCCATGCCTTATCAGTTTTAAATCGTGCAATATGATGAATGTGTAATTGCGGCACCATATTTCCTAAAGCGGCGACGTTTAATTTATCTGGGTTAAAAACCTCAATAAGTAACTTACTCAGTTTTGCAGACTCTTTTAAATACACCACTTGATCGTCTTCAGATAAGTCGATGATTTCTTTTAAACCAGCTTGCCTTGGTACTAATACAAACCAAGGATACAGGCTATCGTTTAATAAAAGCACCTTGCAAAGAGGCCAATCGGCTAACTCTATACAATCTCGTTTAAGTTCAACAGCCAGTTCAAATTGACTCTCAGTCATTGTGTTTATCCTTGTTAATCTTTAATAATTGCTACTTTATAGCATTTAGTTGCAGTTGCACACGCTTGGCTTTACCATTCAAAATAATATTTATACTGAGCTAAGGTAACCTTGTGCTAAAAAAAATAAAACACCTCTCACTTGCTGTACCACTTATTGTTGGTGCTATCAGTGTTCAAGCAAAACCTTTATCGCTAGAACGGATTTTTGATGACCCAAGCCTGTCAGGTAAATCTCCCGTTCAACTTAAATTTTCGCCAGATGGAAGTCGTGTAACCTATTTACAAGGTAAAACTGACGACTACAACCGTTACGATTTGTGGGAATATAACCTAGACGATAACACTAATCGCGTATTAGTCGATTCAGCCGAATTATTTTCTGGCCCTGAAAACCTATCTGATGAAGAAAAAGCACGCCGTGAACGCCAACGTATTTTTGGCAAAGGCATCCTAGAGTACACATGGTCAACCGATGGCAAAGCGCTTTTGTTTCCGCTTAATGGTGATCTGTATTACTACGACTTAGCCTCAGCTAAAAGTAAAAAGCTGACCAACACAGAAGCATTTGAAACCGACGCACGCTTTTCGCCAAAAGGTAACTACGTATCGTTTATACGAGAGCAAAATCTATATGCGTTAGAACTTAATTCAGGTAAAGAAATTCAATTAAGCCAAGATGGCGGCGGCGTTATTAAAAATGGCATGGCTGAGTTTGTAGCGCAAGAAGAAATGAGCCGCATGACAGGTTACTGGTGGTCTGGTGATGAAACTAAAATCGCTTACACCCGTGTTGATGAATCCCCCGTTAAAGAAGCTATTCGTAACGAAATATATGCCGACGAAGTAAAATTATTTAATCAGCGCTACCCTTTTACCGGTACCGACAACGTAAAAATTCAGTTAGGTGTCGTTAAATTAAACGATCAAAAAGTTGATTGGATTGACTTAGGTAAAAATCAAGACATATACATTGCCCGTGCTAAATGGTTAAAAGACAGCAAAACGCTTTCTTACCAATGGCAAAACCGTTCGCAACAAACACTCGAGCTTCGCTTTTATGACTCGGAGTCTAAAAAGCAAAAAGTAGCCCTAACCGAAAACAGCGATACATGGATCAACCTGCATTTTGACCTCGTTTTTTTAAAAGACAAAAAACACTTTGTGTGGGCGTCTGAGCGTGACGGGTTTAAGCACCTGTACCTTTACCGCACAAATGGACAGCTGGTTCGTCAAATTACATCGGGTGACTGGGCTGTTGATAGCTTAAAAGGCGTTGATGAGAAAAAAGGCATAGTGTACTTTGCTGGCAGAAAAGATACACCACTTGAAAGCCATTTATACAGCGCGCCTTTATTTAAAAAAGGCGACTCTAAACGAATCACTGAAAAAGGCCAGTACCACAACGTCGTACTTGCAAAAGATAGTAAAACGTTCATCGATACAAGTTCTTCAGTGAATAAACCAAACTCAGCGGCACTGCGCAAAGTTAACGGCGAATTTATTACATGGCTTGAAGAAAACAAGCTAGATAACAACCATCCACTTACTCCTTACCTTAGTAATTTAGCTAAACCTGAATACGGGACAATTAAAGCTGAAGATGGTCAAATAATGCATTACCGCCTATTCAAACCAACTAATATGAGCGCGGGTAAGAAACACCCTGTCATTGTAAATGTATACGGCGGTCCACATGCTCAGCGCGTTACAAATAGCTGGCGTAGCAAAAATTTATACTTTCAATATATGGCGCAACAAGGTTATGTGATTTTTCAACTTGATAACCGTGGTTCGTACAACCGTGGTAAAAAGTTTGAAGACGCTATATACAAAAACCTAGGTGACGTTGAAGTAGCAGACCAAATTAAAGGGGTCGAATTTTTACGTACACTTGACTACGTAGATGCTAAGCGCATTGGCATATATGGCCATAGTTACGGTGGTTACATGGCATTAATGACCATGTTTAAAGCTGGTGACTACTTTAATGCCGGTGTGTCAGGTGCGCCAGTAACAGATTGGGCATTATATGACACCCATTACACCGAGCGTTATTTGGGTCACCCTGATACGAATGCAAAAGGGTATGAAGCCAGCGCAGTATTTCCATACACCGATGGCCTTAAAGGGCCACTGATGATTTACCACGGTATGGCAGACGACAATGTATTATTTACCCATGCAACTAAACTATTCAAACAACTGCAAGACAGTGAAAAGCAGTTTGAAATGATGACCTACCCAGGTTCAAAGCATAGTTTACGCGGTAAACAGGTTCAAACTCATTTACATCAAACTATTACGAATTTCTTTAACCGTCATTTTGATGTTAAATAACAAACAGTAACTTACTTATGAAGGCTGATTTTTAATCAGCCTTTTTTATTTAAAGCCAATCTTAAACTCAGCCTTTGTTCAATGGTTCCTATAAAGATCGAAATTAACCCTCAAAAGATAAACATCCCCTAGATTAAATGCATATTTTTACTAAACTTATCTGATGCACTTTTTTGTGCAAATAAATAAAGGATACGCACATGCTTAATCTTCGACGTTTTAGTATTTTTCAGCGTTTTGCTATGTTGGTTGGCATTGTTATTTTTGGCTTAATTGTGTTGAGTGTTTCTAGCTTAAATAACCAATATAAAGCCCTTAAATACGAACAATACCTAAAAACACAAAATGTAGTGGAAACCGCTTATAGTATTATTGAACACTTTTACACACTCGAACAAAACAATACACTCACACAGCAGCAGGCACAAACGCAGGCAATAAGTGCAATACGTGCCCTTCGCTACGATAAAACTAATTATTTTTGGATAAACAACTACCAACCAGAAATGGTAATGCACCCAATAAAACCTGCCCTTGAGGGTAAAGATTTAACAAACAATAAAGACCCAGACGGTAAAGCGTTGTTTGTTGAAATGGTAAACATTACTAAAAAAGACGGCGAAGGCTTTATCCCTTACAAATGGCCAAAACCCGGCGAAGAGCAACCCGTTGATAAAATCGCCTTTGTAAAAGGGTTTAACCAATGGCAATGGATAATTGGCTCAGGTGTTTACTTAGACACCATTGATGCGGCCTTTTCCTCTCAACGTAATCTTATTATTTTAAATGCTGTGGTGATGATTGTAGCTGTTATTGCATTTAGCTACTTTATAGGGCGAAGTGTGTTACTACCGACGCGACTTGCTGCCAATATGATGAAAGATATTTCGCAGGGTGAAGGCGACTTAACACGTACTTTAAATGAAGAAGGTAACGATGAAATTTCGAAGCTATCGCATTCATTTAATTTATTTGTTTCTAAAATGCGTGAATCTTTGGAACACGTATCAAAAAGTGCAAACGATGTTAACGAACACGCCCACACCGTTGACGATTCAACAAAAACTAGCCAATCATTCATAGAGCTACAAAACGACAGCTCGACACAAGTTGCAGCGGCAATGGAGCAAATGACCCACCAAATACATGATGTGAGTAGCAACGCAGAAGCCGCAGAGCAAGCAGCTAACGATGCAGCACAAAATGCATCAACGGGTAAACATGTCGTCGCAGAAACAATAACCGCCATAGAAACACTTTCAGCAAACATTGAAACAGTAAGCCGTGTAACTGAAGATTTAGCGAATGAAAGCCAAAACATAGGCTCTGTACTTGATGTAATTAGAAGTATTTCGGAGCAAACAAACCTACTCGCACTGAATGCTGCAATTGAAGCCGCACGAGCGGGTGAACATGGCCGGGGGTTTGCAGTAGTTGCTGACGAAGTGCGCACACTTGCCAGTAGAACGGGGCAAAGCACGGATGAAATTCAATCAATGATCAGTAAGCTACAAGAAGGTACCCGTGCGGCTGTAGACGCAGTAAAAGCTAGCCAAACACTTTCTGTATCAACTGTTGAACAGGCGTCCTCTGCTAATAACTCACTTAATGAAATAGAACGACTCGTTTCTATTATCACTGAAATGAACAGCCAAATTGCACGTGCAACAGAGCAGCAAACTCAAGCTGCAGATGAGGTAAACTTACGCATAAACGATTTATCTCAATCAACTGAACAGTCGTTAGATAACACCAAGCAACTTAACAGCGCAAGTGACAAGCTCAAACAAAGTAGTACAGAGCTTTCATCTATTGTTAATCGGTTTAAATTACATTGAGTATAAAAAAAGCCCTGTTAAACAGGGCTTTTTAATCTAAGCAGTTAACTACTTATAAGCAGTAACAGGCAAATAAACTAGCAACAGAAGCCGCTGTTGGTTTGCCATGTTGCCAATCACCGCCTTCAACACCGCTACCGGCAATATCCATATGCACGTATGGCAATGGCTGTGCAGCGTCAGTTCCGTGTTTATCAAGTCCACCAACAACAGCTAAAAACGCCATAGGGAACTGGTGACCACGTGCAGTAACCGCAGAAGCGGCGTTATTACTTGAAAGTACATCATCTGCTAGGGTACGTGGCTTAATAAAATCGTAATCTTCACGGCGCGAGCGCGATACTTCAGCACCATCTGCCCATAAATCACCACAATCAGCAATTTGGCGAGACACTTTAGCAAGCCGTGCTGGGCCATTTTCTACATAGGCACCATAAGGTCCCATAGCTCGTGCAGCATGACCTGTAAGCGTTGCCACAGTAAACAGTGTAGGATTAACTTCTGTTTTAGCTAAATCTTTCATTTCGCTTAATAGGTCACCCATTGCCAAACGTCCTTCAGCATCAGTATTACCAATGCGTACGCGCACACCTTCACGGCTGGTAATTATCTCATCAGGTACAAAACAATCAGACCCAATTGAATTACGCACTACCGCTAAGTAAGCAATAACCTTTACACCTTTTGGTTGATAATCAGCAACGGCCTTCATAAAGCCTGCAACCGACGCAGCTCCCCCCTTATCACGACTCATACCAGCCATGTAACCACCCACTTTTAAATCAGCACCGCCGGTATCATAAACAAGGCCTTTACCAACAAACATAAGTGTACGGGTCACTTCGCCCTCAGGTACATACTCAAGTTTTACAACGCGTGGGTGGTGGCGTTCAACCGAATAGGATGCACGCGCAACAGTACTCAACATAGGGTAGTTTTTGTCAATGTCGGCAATATTGTCAATAACATCAACTGCTATATTTGTGCCTTTAAATAAATCAACACAATAATCTGCAAAGCGAGGGGGCGCCATACGCTCAGGCTCAGTACCACATAAATCACGAGCAGCATACTGGCCAGCCGCAATCGCATTAACGGCTTTAACTGTTTGCGAGCTCGCATTAATTAATCCAATAGCGGCTATCGGTTCAATGCCCTCGCCATGGTGCTCACGTGCTTCTAATGGCTGCCAAAGCGCTTGGCACACACCTAAAAATGCAACTTCTAGCGCATACTGATAACGGCTATCACCTGACAAGCTAGGTAAAAATAAGGCCGGGTTTACACTACCTGATAACTTAGCTTCATTAATTGCAAGTTTAGCGGCATCAAAATAACGACGCACATCGTCGTAATCTCTATTTAATGGTCCTGTTGGTGCTAAAATCACGCGCTTATTGTCAATAACAAGTAAGGTTACTTGCTTGCCAATGCGCGCATCAATTTTTGACTGAGCTAAAACTGCATCGCGTAGCGAATTATTAGGTAATTGAGAAAAGTCATCACTTATGATGATCAGTGCGTCATGTGATGCACATTCAAGGCTAGCGCTTGTTACTTGGGCTAACACGGCTTTAGGGTATGCCATAAATACAGATCCTGTTAAAAACATAGACCTTTATTATCGTCGATTTGTATATTGAAGACCAGTAAGATGCGATAAGCGTTTAATTTATCTAAAACGCTTGTTAAAAATTTTACGCATTAATCCAAAATGCTCAATTGTAAGTTACGCTCTGGCTGGCTTTTAATACCGACGCCAATACCTAATAACCTAACAGGCTGCTGCAACCCTCGTTGGTACGCCTTAGTAAGTAACTGTACAAAAATTTCGGTATTTAATTGGTGATAAGCCTGATCGGCTGACGTAACCACAAAATTAGCAAATTTCACTTTTACACTCAGTTTGTTGATACGACTTTGTAATTGTTGCTTATCAAGCCTACGCGTTAATTCATCAATTAAGCTAGGGATCTGATCCAAACATTCTTGGAGGCTGGTTTTATTGTATTCGTAGGTGTGTTCAACACTTAGCGACTTACGTATCCGCTCAGTTGAAACGCTACCAATGTATTCTCCCGCACATTTTTGATAAAGCGATACACCAAAATTACCCACATGCTGCTGCATCCAGTTGACCCCTTTTTCACGCACATCCCTTCCAATATAAAGCCCTTTAAGATTTAACCTCTCTAATGTCACTTTCCCCACACCGGGAATTTTCCCTAGCGGCAGCTGTTCCAAAAATTGGTCAACCTCATTAGGTAGTACAACAAATTGGCCATTTGGCTTATTTTCGTCACTGGCTATTTTAGCAATAAATTTAACGGGGGCCACACCCGCAGAAGCTGTTAATCCTGTAGCGTTATATATGTCAGCCCTTATTTGCTGAGCAATAAGTGTAGCACTGCCTTTACAGGCTTGGCTGTCAGTAACATCAAGGTAAGCTTCGTCAAGAGAAAGTGGTTCTACAAAGTGGGTATAGCGACTAAACACTTCGCGTATTTGGCTCGATATTTCTTTATAAACAGCCATACGTCCGGGCACAATAACCAAATCAGGACATAATTGCTTAGCATGGTAATTAGACATCGCAGAGCGCACGCCAAACTCTCTGGCTATATAGTTGGCAGTAGATAACACGCCGCGCCGACTGTTGCCGCCAATAGCAAGCGGTACATTTGCAAGCTTTGGGTTGTCTCGCATTTCTACCGCCGCATAAAAGCAATCCATATCTATGTGTATAAACTTTTTCATCACCACAATAAACACTGTTTATTTATACAGTTATTATCATGTAATCACTATTGATAATCAAGCTTAGTGGCAATTAAAAAAGACGTTTATTGTTTTCTTGCTCTTTCATGCTTCGTAGCCAAAGCAAAACTTCAAAAAAGAACCCTGCCAAAATAAGAATAATAGCACCAGAGGCGTTACCCATTGCATAACAGGTAAACGACGCTATAAAAACCAAACTAGCTAATAACCAATTAATTATATTTTGCATGTGTGTGCTCCTGTGTGTGTTTTTTAACTGTATACCAAAATCAATTGGTTACAAAGTTTTTTAAAACCACCTAATTATAAATTCCCTTGAGCTCGCTAGTTCATATTGATAACCTAAGTGCTTTAAAGTTAAGAGCTATAAGTACATGCAAAGGTTCAAAGATAATCACCCAATTCATACCGACATCACTGTAGCATGGGCCGACATGGACGCCCTCCAGCACGTTAACAACGTGGTATACCTGCGTTATTTTGAAATAGCCCGAATAGACTTTTTAAATAAACTAAACTTATTCGACACCATTAAACCCGGTGGTATTGGCCCTGTAATAAGTGAAAATACGGTTCGCTATAAACGCCCGGTTACCTTTCCAGACACCCTAACTGTTGGCGTGACTATTTCAGATATTAAAACCGACCGATTTGTTATGAATTACAGTATATTTAGTCACGCACAAAATGCCATAACCACTACAGGCACATCAAAAGTAGTCATGTTTGATTTTAAAACGGGTGCAAAAGCGCCTATTACAGAGCCACTTTTATCAGCCTTAGTAAAATACGCCCAAGACGAGTAATAAGGAATTTTTATGCAATACAGCCCACTTGGTAGTAGCGGTGTTGATGTTTCAAGAGTCTGCTTAGGCAGTATGACCTGGGGCGTTCAAAACACCCAACGCGATGCAGACGAGCAAATAGCCTATGCATTAGATCGAGGCGTAAATTTTATTGATACAGCTGAAATGTACGCTGTTCCTCCCTCACCCGAAACCTACGGTAAAACAGAACATATTATTGGCGACTGGCTTTCTCGTAATCAACAAAAACGTAGCGACATAGTACTGGCAACAAAAATAGCAGGTAATGGCCTATCGTGGGTACGAGGTGGTGGCGATATAACGCGCCAAGCAGTTATAGAGGCGGTTGATAATTCCCTCAAGCGCTTGCAAACCGATTATATTGATTTGTACCAACTGCATTGGCCTAATCGTTCAACGCCACATTTTGCAAGGCAGTGGCCAGGAGTACTTAAATTTAGTGATGTAGATACGCACGCTCACCAAGCTGGCATGCTTGATATTTTAGAAGGCCTTAACGATTGTGTTAAAGCGGGTAAAATCAAACATTGCGGGCTTTCTGACGATACACCTTGGGGTATAAGTCAATTTGTAAGCTTAGCCAAAGAGCATAACTTGCCACGCATGGTGTCTATTCAAAATGAATTTAGCTTAGCCCATGCTAAAGACTGGCCCTATTTAATTGAGCAATGTGTACACGAAGATATTGCCTATTTACCTTGGTCCCCCCTCGCGGCCGGTTTATTAACAGGTAAATACCTTAATGGTGCTCGTCCTGAAGGTTCTCGATGGAGCTTTGCACAGCGAAACGGAATATTTAGAGATACGCCCAATGCTCAGCAAGCAACTAAGCAATATGCCGAGCTCGCATATGCAAACAACATAACGCCTGCACAACTTGCTCTTGCGTGGTGTAATCAGGTTGATGGAGTAACGTCTTCTATCATTGGCGCTACGACTATGGCGCAGTTAAAAGAAGACATAGACGCATTTAGCATTACTTTAGATGACGAAACCTTAGCAGGAATAGGAACTATTTTTAAAAACTTCCCTATGCCTTATTAGCTTAAGTTTGTACCTTAAAATTAATATTAAAGCAGGTAAATCACTACCTGCTTTTTTTTAAAACTAATAAAAATGAATGTTTATTATTGTTAATTATTACCTATACTAAAAGTATTACTTTTTAAAAAAAGTCTGTGCAATGGCAAAACGCGTATTATTAATTAGTTTGTTACTTATATCGTTTACAGCGCTTGGCACTGCTAAGAAAGTAGAGCCCATTAAAGAAATAATTTGGCTACAAAGCTACACCCCTCCGTTTCACATAACTAAAAGCGATAAAGCGCCACAGGGTGGCCTTTGCGATAACCTGACAGAGCAACTAATTAACACTATCACTGATGTAAAGCATACACGGCTTGTTGTTCCACAGCAGCGTATTAATAAGTATTTAAATGAAGGTAAAAATGTATGCTTTCCATGTGTTATTTATAAAAAGAATAATAATCACATACTCAAACTATCAAACCCAACAACGGTTTACCCACCATTTTCCGTATTAACAACTAAAGAATTAGCCCCTAAATTGACCAAAAAATATGGCTCACCAATCAATTTAATTAATTTATTAGCCGATCAACACTACATTTACGGCCAAGCTGCTGCGCGTAAATTTTCAAATAAAATAAACACAATTATTAGCAATACAAAAAGCAATAATAGCTCGTCACTTAGTTGGAGTAGTGAAAATGAAAGCCAGGCTGTCATTGCGCGCTTAAGTCATGGTTTTATAGATTACTCTATTGATTACCCATTTATGGCAGACTACTTTAATAAACAAGAAAGGTTTAATAACATAGTTAGTCTCCCTTTGGCTGGAAACGAAACTGACTTTATACGAGGTGCTGTGGGCTGTGCTGTAAAAGCAGAAAATAACTTTGCATCTCAAGCTATAAAAAAAATTAATGACGCATTAAAAACGACCATTTTACAATCACCTGAATACATTAAAAGCCAGCATATTTTTTTAAACTCTAATTTTGCTGACTTTAATAAACATTATCAACAGCAGGTTATTAACTTTGAACAACCTTCCATTGCTGCTCCAACAAACACTGCTCATTAGCGAATAAAGCAACGGTAAAGGTACTGTTTGCAACAACCTCACCAACTCCTGAAGGTGTGCCAGTCATCACTACGTCACCATCATCTAAGTGCATAAACTCGCTAATCTCTTGTAAAATTGCATCGGGTTTATGCAACATAAAATGAGTATCGCCTTGTTGCGTAACAACACCATTAATTTTTAGCTCAAATGTAAATTGTTGAGTGCTATCACTTAGCACAATAAAATCACTAAAAATAACAGAGCCATCAAATGCCTTTGCGCGCTCCCAAGGTAACCCTTTATTTTTTAATTTGCTTTGTACGGTACGCTTTGTTAAATCAAGGCCTAATCCTATACCTACAAACTTTTTATTTTTTACTACAAAGCATAATTCTGTCTCGTAGTGTAAAACATCATCATTATGAAGCGCTTTTAAAGAGTGAGTAATGGCACTATTAGGTTTGTTAAATAACACCATTTCATCGGGAGTTTCGTTATTTAACTCTGCAATGTGGGCTGTATAATTTCGACCCACACACACCACTTTTGAAGGCGTTAATCTTTCAGAGTCTAGTGTTATAAACTGCATATAATTTAAACCTTATGCTTTAACTTATAAGTGTTTCTAATAAGCCTAAATTTATAGGTTTTAATAAAACACGATCAATATTTAAATCCTTTATCTCTGTAGGATCAGGTTCCGCACCACTTACAATAACTAGGCGAAGTTCAGGATAACGTTCATTAACCTGCTCACCTAAATCAATTCCACTGCCATCGGGTAAATGCATATCTAGCAATACTTTATCAAATTGCTGATCGTGGTTAAGTATTTGCAAACACTGCGCGCAGCTTGATGCTATAACCGTCTCTACTCCTAAGCTTTCTAAAAGCAACTGGGTTATTTGTGCTGCATCGTCATCGTCTTCGACGAGTAAAAAGCGCTGCCTTTTTTCACTTAGCGCTTTAACTTGAATATCTTTTGCCTGAGGAGCATTTTCCGGCGACACTAAATAATCTTGAAGACATTGATATAGTGCACTGCTATCTACTGGTTTGGGTATCACATCGTTAAAACCAAGCGCGGCAAGCTCTTCGTGTATACCTTTCATTGTGGCAGCCGTAAGCGCAATTATTGGCCCTTTGTAGCCCATTTTTCTAAGCTCGATGGTTGCTTCTTTACCACCCATTACAGGCATATGAATATCAATAAAAATGATATCGTAAGGTGCCTTGTAGGCGTCGGCTATACGTACTTTCTCAAGTGCTTGTTGGCCATGCTCTGCATAGTCTACTCGCGCGCCGCAGCTACTGATCATGTGCCCAACGAGCATACGTAAGTCGCGTAAATCATCAACAACCAATACACGTCCATGCACTTTACTCGGCGTTAATTTACTTTGTAACTGCGGGACACTGCTAAAGTTAAGCACTTGCCGTTCAACATCACTAATGTCACCAGGGTACACCGAAATAGTAAAGGTAGAACCTTTGCCTATTTCTGAATGCAAACTTATATTGCCTTGCATACGAGATAATAGCTCTGCACATATTGCCAAGCCTAGCCCCGCACCGCCGACTGAGCGCGATTCAACATCCGCTATTTGTTCAAACGGTTTAAAAATCAGCTGTTGTTTTTCAGGGGCAATACCCATGCCTGAATCATTAATGCTAAAAAAGAGCATTTCTTTGTTATCAACATGCTGCGTCCATGCCTTAACAACTATTTCGCCTTTATCGGTAAACTTAACTGCGTTATTAATTAAGTTTATTAATATTTGTCGAACACGGGTGGCATCAAGGCGAGCAACAAGCGGGAGTGCTTGATCGGATTCAAAGCGTAAAGTTAAGCCTTTATCAAGCACCGACACACGCATTAACGTGTATACATCAGCAAGCATGCTATCAAGGTTTACTTCACTGAGCGTAAGCTCTAGCTTATCTGCGGCTATTTTTGATAAGTCTAATACATCATTAAGAAGGCTAAGTAAGTGCTTACCATTTCGATAAATAACCCCTAGCTCGTTTTCAGCTTGCTGGCTAAAGTCGCTTTGCATCAACAATTCTGTGTAACCTAAAATAGACGAAAGCGGTGTACGTAACTCATGACTTAGGTGTGCTAAAAAACGGTCTTTTGAACGGTTTTCAGCTTCCGCTTTTAATCGCTCTACCCGTTCTCCTTCAACATCTTTTCGGGCAAGGGCGTAACGAATTGCACGAGCAAAACGGCTTGAGCTCATTTCTCCTTTAATCAAATAATCAACGGCCCCGGCATCAAGTGCTGCAGAGTCTAACTCATCATCCGATTGCCCAGTTAGCATAATAATAGGCCCGCTAAAGCCATTTGCAATTGCCTCTTTTAAAACATCAAGCCCATTAGATGCACCCAAGCGGTAATCAAGCAAACAAATGTCGTGCTCGTTTTTACTGAGCGTTTCAATTGCTTGCTCTGGAGAACTTACCCATTGAACGTTAAACGTATGTGAGTCTAATTGTTCCAAATAGTCGCAGGTGAGTATGTAATCATCTTCATCGTCTTCTACAAGCAGCAATTGAGTCACTTTATCTAACATACAATCTCCATTAATCGTTAAAAGTACTTGGTAGCTCTACAAATTCAACCCAGTATTTGCCTAGTGTTTTCATTAAATCAACTAAGCCGTCAAAGGTAACTGGCTTGGTAATGTATGAAGCCGCACCTAAGTTGTACCCTTTAACCATATCTTCTTCTTGTTTCGATGTAGTTAAAATAACAACTGGAATCCCTTTTAAATTTGGGTTTGCTTTAATCGCTTCTAACGCCTCACGGCCATCCATTCTTGGCATGTTTAAATCAAGCAAGATAAGTCCAGGGCGAGGAGAAACCTCTTTATCAGCAAACTTGCCCTTTCGCTCTAAATACTCAAGAAGCTCAACACCATCTTCAACAAAGTGAAGCTCATTGAGCACTCGACTTTCCGCGAGTGCATCTTGCGTTAATAAGCGATCATCTTCGTCGTCATCTGCCATTAAAATAGTAATTGGTTTAACTTTTGTGTAGGGCATTTAAGCCTCTCCTTGCAAAGTGAAAAGCGCAGCTTCCACAGGTAATTTTATAATGAAGGTTGCCCCTTCACCGTCTTTACTTTTAGCCGTAATAGTACCGCCATGGCGTTCTACAATTCGTCTGCACACAGAAAGGCCAATACCCGTTCCTTTATACTGTGAACGACCATGTAAGCGCTGAAATGGTACAAATATTTTGTCGGCATAGTCTTGAGAAAACCCTATACCATTATCTTTTATAGTAATAACTTGAAAGCTTAATTCTGCATTGTGATCTTCATTAAAAATAGCTTCGTGTTCGTAGCTAATTTTTATATGCGGGCTCGCATCTGGGCGTCTGAATTTAACCGCATTGGACAGTAAATTTAAAAAAAGCTGCTGCATTTGGCTTTTATCTGCCTGAATAACCGGTAGTTCGGCCACTTCAATTTGCGCATCTGACTCTTTTATTGCAATTTCCAAATCGCTAAGAATGTCGTCTACTACTTCATTTAAGTTGGTATCATCAAAGTCCTTACCTCGTGTAGTAACACGCGAAAACTCTAACAAGTCGTTAATTAAGTTCGACATTCGCTGTGCGGCATTTTTCATACGTCCAATATAATCTAAGCCTTTTTCACCTAAATCATCTTTAAACATGGTTTCTAATCGGTCACTAAATGCCTGAATTTTACGAAGTGGCTCTTGCAAATCATGACTTGCCACAAAGGCAAATTCCTCCAGCTCTCGGTTACTTCGGCTTAACTCGTCTGAATACAAAGTGAGCTCTTGTGTGCGCTCAGATACCTTACTAGCCAATGTTTCGTTTTGCTTTTCAAGATCAAACCGATATTGAGCCGCATTTCTCAGGTTCATACGCGTCATTACAAACATACCAATAATCAGTATTGCGCTAGTAATCGCGGTAATTGCAAACGTAATTTTAGCTTCGTTTTTAATTTGAGCGAGTTTAGAGAAATGGCTTACCTTAAACAGTAATTCACGGTCTTGAATATCATTAACACGTTCACGAATTTGCTTATAAAGCTCTCGGCCTTTGTGGGTGTTTAAAATAGCGAGTGCACGGCGCTCTTTATCATCAAGCGCTAAATTAACGGTGTTTTTTAGCTCTTCAATTTTACTTTCTGTCAATACAAGCAGCTGAGCTATCCGTTCTGATTGGCCATCAATTTCTGAGTGCAGAGACTTAACATGATCGGTTTGCGCTTCAAGCTGCCCAACTGCATCGTAGTAAGGTGTGAGGTAATCATCTTCCTCTGTCAGCAAGTAACCACGCTGCCCAGACTCTGCCTGTACAATAGATAAGTGCAATTGCTCTATTGCCGAACTTAGCATGTTGGTGTTATCTAAGCTTTTTTGTGTTTGAGTTAACCCTTGAATGGTATTTAATGCTAAAAATGCATTACCCACAATAATAGATAACACCACAACTATAAAAGCCGCCCACGTAACGTTTGCTTTACCTTGTTGTTTTTGCATGCTTATTTTACTTTCCTGTTTGCGTATAAAACACGCATTAATTATTGAGAATCAACAATTTGCTGTAAGCTTTCACTGCATTGCTGGCAATTAACAATAATTTTATTAAGTGCCTCAAGTGCTTTTTCTTTTGGCATATCGTTTTCAAGTACCAACTTAATTAACTCTGCATTCATCGAAATGCGATTTAAAGGGGCTCTTGCGTCATGAACTAATTTATTAAGCGGCTCCGGTTGATTGCTCTGTGTCATGTTATCTCTCAACTTATTTATACTCGCCAATACCACCATAGGCATTCAGACGGTTGTAAAGTGTTTTAGTACTAATGCCCAGCATTTGTGCAGCAAGTGTTTTATTTCCTTGTACCTTATCGAGTGTTGCATGAATAAGCTCTTTTTCAACTTCTTCTATGGTTTGCCCAGCCGATACCGCGTTGTCAGTGGCTTGATTGTTCACGCGAGAGAATGGCGACTCAAGATTATCTGGTAATGTCACTTCGCCTGATTTAGGGTCACTCATGATAAAAGCACGGTGTATTGCATGGCGGATTTCACGCACATTGCCGGGCCACTCATAACTTTGTAGCTCTTTAAGCTGTGCAGCAGTCCAACTAAATGCGGTGCCATTTTCATCGTTTAACTGATCTAAAAATGCTTTGGCCAACAGTGGTATATCGTCTTTTCGGTCTCTAAGTGGCGGTATGTCAATAGGAAACACTGCTAACCTAAAGTAAATATCTTCACGAATAACGTTATTTTGTGCTAAATCTTCTAACGAACGGTTGGTTGCAGAAATAACTCGGCAATTGGTTGGGATTTCTTTATTGCCACCAACACGGGTTACTTTTTTGGTTTCGAGAACGCGCAATAAATTAGGCTGCATATCAATTGGCATTTCGGTTACTTCATCTAAAAACAAAGTACCGTCGTTTGATTGCTCAAACACCCCTTCTTTACGCGCAATTGCACCTGTAAATGCGCCTTTCTCATGGCCAAACAACTCACTGCCAATCAGCTCTTTTGAAAGTGCGCCACAGTTACTAGCCACTAACGGGCCTTCGCATTGGCTCGCATTATGTATTGCTTGAGCCACTACCTCTTTACCTGCGCCACTTTCGCCCATCAGCATGACATTAGCGTTTGTTTTAGCCACGCGCTCAATCATGTTGTAAAGTTTTTGCATTGGCTCTGACTCACCAATTAAGCTGCCAAAATGACGCGTAATACCACTGGTTTTTGCCTTTTTAACGGCTACTTTTTTAGGGCCATTTAAAACAAGCTCTAAATCTTCCCGTTGTAGTGGTTTAAGAAGGTGGCCAATATTAGGCTCGCACATATCGGCTAATATTCCCTTCACTGAAGGGTGGCCCGATATAAGTGTAATTTTTGGAGACTGGCCAATTATTTTTAAATGATCAAGCAAGTGGAGTCCGCTTCCATCAGGTAACATAAAATCAAGTAGCACGTGATCAAAGGTATTATTTTCAAACCACTGGTGTGCTTCTTTTAAACTGGTTGCGGTGCTTATATTATGGCCGAGGAATTCGACTATGTGGCAAACAACGTCACTAAATTCAACGTCATCATCTACTAAAAGTATGTTTAACATGATAAATCCCTGTTCTTTTTTTTTATTCTACGCACCCTAAGAACTAATTTAAAGGTGTGTATTGAGCTAATCTTTTAAAACCTAAATGATTTGTTGTTTCATAATATCAGCCTTCTATTTACGTAAGCTGAAAAAAAACGATCACAATAAAAATAATTTTTATTGGCAACTAATACTTATACCACTGATATACTCACTTTTTAATAGAAGGAGATGAAATGCAGCAATTAAAAACCCTAATCCACTCAGGTATTAATATAAACCAAGGCACTCATTTCACACGCATCACAGCGCGTGCCATAGTAATAAAAGATAATAAAATACTGCTTATGTACACCAATCGTTATGACGATTACAGCCTACCGGGCGGAGGTGTAGATGAAGGTGAAAGTATTGAAAAAGGCTTAATTCGCGAGCTAAATGAAGAAACCGGTGCGCAAAATATCACGGTAATTAAAGACTTTGGTCTCTACGAAGAATACCGCCCTTGGTATAAAGATGACTTTGATATTATTCATATAAAATCGTATTGCTATGTGTGTAACATTGCCGATAAGTTTGGAAAAGCAAAATTAGAACACTACGAACAGCAAAATGGCATGACTGCCAAGTGGGTAGATATAAACGATGCAATTGCACACAACGAGCGCACATTAGCAAATAGTGAAAAACAAGGCCTATCTATTTTACGTGAAACGTACCTGCTCAAACAAATTGCACAAACACTTTTCTAACGCTATTTAACTCCTTTATAAGTTTGTAAATTTTGCACTGACCAGTATTTTTTACCTTCCCTAATTTAAAAAAGCTATAAAAAAAAATAAAACAACAATTTAAAAACAAAATAGCCATTATTAATCAAAAGGTTAACCTTAGATTATTTATTAGATTATATTGGCCTTTGTTTTGCACCTACTTGCTTACATAAATTGTAAGGAGATAGGAATGAGCAATACAGTTAAAACGATTAATCCGGCAACTGAGCAAACCATCGATACCTACACGCTACTTTCTCAACATGAGGCTGAGCAAGTAATCGAAAAATCTCACGAAACATATTTAAAATGGCGTTTGACGTCGTTTGAAGAACGTGCAAAACATTTAAATGCCCTAGCAACACTTTTTGAAGAACAAAAAGAAGCCATTGCTAAATTAATGACCGAAGAAATGGGTAAAGTGTACGAGCAAGGTTTTCAAGAAGTTGAGTTGTGCGCGGGCATTTGCCGTTATACCGCTGAAAACGGCCCACAGGTGCTTGCAGATGAAGAGCGCGACATGGACGGAGGCCGCGCAATTATTAGTTACCAACCAACAGGCGTATTGTTAGGTATTCAACCTTGGAATTTTCCGCTTTATCAAGTTATACGTTACAGCGCGGCTAACATTATGGCCGGTAATACCACCGTTTTAAAACATGCGGGTAACGTATTTGGCATGGCTGAAAAAATTGAAGCCTTATTTAAACAAGCTGGTTTTCCTGAATACTGTTTTAGTAATTTATTAATTGATGGCAAAACGGCAAGCAGCCTAATTGCACACAAAGCAATTAGTGGCGTGACCTTCACTGGTAGTGATGCAACGGGTAAAAAAGTAGCTGAAGAAGCCGGTAAACATGTCAAAAAATCAGTACTAGAACTTGGCAGTAACGACGCTTACTTAGTGTTAGACGATGCTGATTTAGAACTAGCCGTTAAAACCTGCGTAATGGGCCGAATTATTAACAACGGCGAAACCTGTGTTTCTGCTAAACGCTTTGTAGTGGTTGAATCACTTTATCATGACTTTAAAGCACAAATTAAAGAACAGTTTGAAGCGTTAAAAATGGGCGACCCAATGGCCGATGATACAGACCTTGGCCCAATGGCACGTGAAGACTTACGCGACGGTATTCATGACCAAGTCATGCAATCGGTTAAAGCAGGTGCAAATATTGTAACCGGGGGTGAAATTCCATCGCAAACGGGTTATTACTACCCGCCCACAATTGTTGATAACTTATCGCCGGGTATGCCTGCATACGACGACGAATTATTTGGCCCTGTCGCTTCACTTATTAAAGCAAAAGACAACGACGATGCCATGCGTATCGCCAACGACTCTCGCTATGGTTTAGGCGGTGGTATTTTTTCTAAAGATGAGAAAAAAGCCATCGAACTGGCTAAAAAGCACTTTGATACCGGTATGATCAACATTAACGGCTATGGTTTAGCGCAGCCAAACCTACCGTTTGGCGGTGTTAAAGAAAGCGGCTACGGCCGAGAGCATGGTGGCTTTGGGATGCGCGAATTTGTGAATATTAAATGTATTATGGTTAATAGCTAATTTAGCTACACACGTGAAATACACGTATTAAAAAAGTATTAATACGTATTTTAAAAATATTATTAAGCCTAAAGGTGAGCAATCACTTTTAGGCTTTTTTATGAGCGAATCTCCATGGTTTTATGCACGAATAGATCCATCCTACAAGTGTATTTAAAGCCATAAACACAGTGAGAAAAATTAAAATAAATCTTAATTTTGATATTAAAAACAGATGCTTAGCTTACATTTCAGAAAGCCAGGCTTGGCAGGTAAGAGTGATGAGCAAACGGTCAGCAAACTCGTTTGTGGACAAAAACGAGTTAGAGCCGAAGGACGGCTCTGTAAAATGTATAGTGATAACAACACCCTGCTAAGCCGCAGAAACGTAGTTGATTGTTTGATAGCTGCCAGTACAATTAAGTATTTAGGAGCCTCATCACATAATTGCATTCCCCAGCCTTTATTTCTATGTAGGGCTAAATAAACTAATCAGTGTTTAAGGCTAAAGAGAATGTGATTCTTCTGTCACTAACTTCTGCACTTAATTGCGCATCAATTGCTTTACTAAGCGTTTTAGCGATTGATAACCCCAATCCAAAGTTATCATTCGATGTTCTTGAAGTGTCTTTTTGCCATAAAGGGTCAAATAATTGGTCGATATCGTTATCATTCAAAGGTTCAATAAGGGAGTTACTAACTGATAGTATTAAACGTTTTTCTTTTGCAGTCTTCGTGGAGGAGACTAAAATTTTTGAATCTAGTGGACTGTATTGTTTAGCGTTGTTAACTAAATTGCTAATAATTGATTCGAGGGCAAACAAGTTGCTTATAATTGCTGGTGCACTCTCATTCAACTCCAAATTTACACGCGATAAATCAGTGTTTTCTAAGACTCTGGTAATAACTTGATTTAAATCACAAGCATCTTGTTTTATTAGCTTACCATCACTGTATTTATGTAATAGCAATAAGTTCGAAACGATATTTTTAAGCCGTAAACTTATTTTCAACGCTTCTGGCTTAAAATCCTCATTGAGTTCTATCTCATTTGGAAACCTGATAGCAACTTCAGCCATATTAATCAATTCGGCAATGGGCGTTTTTATTTCATGGGCAATATCGGATGTAAGTCGCTTTTCCCTTAGGTAAAGTTGTCTATTCTCTTTAATAAAGGCGTTTAAACTTTCAACAATAGGCAAGAGTTCTTGAACTGGCTCTTGTATAAATATCTGTGAACCTTCACTGGTAATACTTAACTGACTAATATCTTGGTTGAGTTTAATTAATGGCGCAAGTGATGTATCTATCGCCTTCCTGACAAATAATCGAATAAATACAATAACTGCAATTGTGGTCACTATAAAAATAACATCAATCAACCAAAGTACAAAATCAACTTCCTCAGAAGACGCTGCATAAGCTAAAGTCAGTGGCTCATCATTTGTTTTTTTATGTGTATCTTCTGATGTATTGTCTTTTCCTTTTGGTATAAAACGACTATAAAACACTCGACCATCTCGGCCATCAGGTAATTGTAAAAGGCGTATTTTTGATTCGCCAATCTCCAAGTCTTCAAATGGTAAGTTTTTAACCTCAAATAAATCTAAACTTTTGGAGCGAGTGAAAGTGCCTTCTTTGCTCCATATTTGAAAGTACTCAGGCTCTATTTCCCCTGCAAACTCAGGCATAAACTCACTAGAAAAGTTAAACGAAAAACCTTCATTAGTTTTATGTACTAAGGTCATTAACATGCCTGCTTTTGATTGCAGGCTGCGATCAAACTCATTATCTATCCAACTATCAACAGCAATGTCGGTTGCCAACAAAATGCATAAAACAAAGCTAGTTATAGTTACCGAGAGTGTAACAACTAATTTACTGCGAATAGATTTCATTATTGTCCTTGTACAATATAACCAAAACCACGTTTGGTTTGAATTGGCAGCTCCCCTCCTGCAACTCTTACTTTTTTGCGAGCAGATGATAAATGGGCTTCAATCGAGTTCTTTGATATCAAATCATATTGCCCTGCAAGGTAGGTACTTAGCTTTTCTGCACTAAACACTTTATTTTGATTGCTAAATAAACATTCGACGATTTTGTACTCATTGGGTGTTAAGTCAATAACATTGTCAGCAACTTTTAGCAGTTTTAACTGTAAATTCAGTGCTAAATTATCAATGGTTATGATATCACTCATCATCTTCAATCCTCCACGGCGCATTAAATTTAGCAGTCGAGCGTGGAGCTCATCAAATGAAAAGGGTTTAGTCAGATAATCATCCGCTCCTGTTAAAAGCCCTAAAACACGGTCTTCAGGTTCTTGCTTAGCTGACAAAATTAAGACTTTAGAATCAAGCTGTTTGGTTCTTATGGTTTGCAATAAAGTAATACCATCGATACTCGGTAACATAATATCAAGTATTATAAGCTCATACCCACCTGTCATCGCCATACTCAGCCCTTGTGCACCATCACCGGTGTCATCAACCGCAAAGCCTAGATTTGCTAAGCCAATTCGTAAACTACGCCTTAGTGACGCTGAATCTTCAATTATTAATAACTTCATGTGTTACTCATTCACCTGAAATGCAACTTCATCATTAGGTTACGCCATATAGCTTAAGTTTTACTTAAGACTTGCTTAAGTTTCCATAGTTTAGCCAATATTAAGTTTAGACTCAGGATTTCTTAAGTTTCGGTTTTTAGTATTGCTGCAATTATTAAGATCGAGCACAACTATGACAGCAAATACTTCCGTTTTAAAACCCTTGTTGCGTTTTACTATTATATTGATATCAATCTTTATAACTTCCCGCATTGCTTTATTGTTTTGGCAACATTCAAGATTAAATGATGGTGATATTTGGCCGATCATATCAGGAGCAATCAGAATAGACTTAAGTAGCATTGGATACTTAGCAACTATTGGGGTTTTTATACTGATACTGCATGTAGTTGCACGCCATAAAACAGAGCTTTTCCAGCGTATTTTTACACTTTACGGTAGCAGCGTTGTAACTGTAGTTGTTATTGTTGAAGCATCAACACCTGCATTCATCAATCAATATGATGTAAGGCCTAACCGATTATATATTGAATACCTTGATTACCCACAAGAAGTCTTCTCAATGTTAGTGCATGGCCATCTTTTTGCAATGCTAAGTACATTGCTTTTGGCCTCGTTAACAAGCGTTTATAGCTATCGCCTTTTATGCAGGGCATTCACACAACCACAGTCACTGAAAAAAGCATCCAATTTACCCATTCTAATGGCTGCTTTAATAATCTGCTTATTTGCTGCTAGAGGTACATTGAGCCACCGGCCGCTTAATCCTGCATTAGTCTATTTTTCTCAAGATTCACTAGTAAACTCACTTGCTCTTAACTCCACTTACAGTGTTGCGTTTGCGCTGAAAAACATGGGTAACGAAAAAAGTGCCAGTAATTTGTATGGCACAATGCCTCGTCAACAAATTATAGATACGGTCAAAAAGGCTTCTTATCGAAAACAGTTTGTCACCGGAAATATTCCAACCTTGGCGCACAACAAGCCTTTTGTGTCTGGTGTTAAAAAAAACTTAGTTATAATACTTGAGGAAAGTTTAGGTGCCCGATTTGTTGGGGAACTTGGTGGGTTAGATATTACGCCTGAACTTGATGAGCTTTATCAACAAGGGTGGGGATTTGACAACCTTTATGCTACGGGCACGCGATCCGTAAGAGGTATTGAAGCAATTACCACAGGTTTTACACCATCACCATCTCGCTCGGTAGTTAAACTATCTAAATCGCAGCATAACTTTTTTTCACTAGCGGATGTATTGAGTCAAGAAGGTTACAAAACACAGTTTATCTACGGCGGTGAAAGCCATTTTGACAATATGAAAAGCTTTTTTCTAGGAAACGGGTTTAACGATATTGTTGACATCAACCATATTGAAAATCCCCAGTTTATCTCCTCTTGGGGGGTAAGTGATGAGGACTTATTCAATCAAGCAGATAAAGAACTGACTAAATTAAGTAATTCGACAGAGCCATTTTTTAGTCTTGTATTTACTTCTAGTAATCACGATCCGTTTGATATACCACAAGGCAAAGTATCGCTACCCAAAGGGCATAACCCTGAAAACTATAAGCGTGATCTTGCAATTAAGTATGCCGATTACGCACTAGGGAAATTTATAAATAAAGCAAAAACACGGTCGTACTGGGAAAACACCGTATTTTTGGTTGTGGCAGACCATGATGTGCGTGTTTTTGGCTCTGAACCTGTCCCTTTGAAGTCTTTTCATATACCCGCTGTTATTTTAAACAGCGATATGAAAAGTAAACGCGATCCAAGACTCGTTAGTCAAATTGATCTACCTGTTACATTGTTGTCACTTTTAGGAATTGACCAAGCAACCCCTATGCTGGGCTTTGATCTAACTAAAAGTTACCCAGTTGAACGTGCAATGATGCAGTACTACGACAATTTTGCATACCTAGAAAATGATCGCGCTGTCATCCTAATGCCAAATCAACAAACCAGCTATTGGCGCTATAACAAACAAACCAAAATACAAGAAAAAAATGAACAGCAAAACGCAGATCAAACGTTAGCTGAAAAGGCACTCGCTCATGTGTTATTTAGCAACTTAGCTTACACCGAGCAGCTTTATCGTTTAGCTAATAAAAATAGCGATAAGGAATAATTATGAAAATTGCTTTTAAAAGATTTTGTATTTCGTCTTGGCAAGTAAGTTACAGCCAATTTGTTTGCTTAGTTTCAATGTATATCGTTATCGCATTTAATGGCTTGTTTTTATACAATACTTTTATGGCTGCAACACAGTCAGGGCATATAAATTGGCTTTTTATCGCGTCAATCCCTCTATTGCTTTTCTCATTGACTGTTTTAGTTTTAAGTTGGTTGTCCTTAATTACTTTTGTTAAACCTATACTTCTATTTAGTGTTTTAGTTTGCTCATTGTTGTTTTATTCAACACTTAACTATGGCGTTATTTTTGACAAAAGCATGTTACAAAATATCGTTGAAACAAATTCAGGTGAAGCATTTTCATATTTAAACTTTCAGCTTGTGTTATTTATTGTTTTATTGGGAGTTGTACCTACTTACTTATTTTCCAAGTTCACAATTATAGGGAGTTTTAGAGCACGTTTAAAAAGCTTTGCAAAGCTAAATCTACTTGCTTTGCTCTGTTGTGCCTTAATAGTAGTAACTTTTTATAAAGAATACGCTTCTGTTGGGCGTAACAACCGACAACTAACAAGTTATATCACCCCGTTTTCATTCTATACAGCGGGTTATAAATACCTGAGGGATAATTACTTTTATCCACCATTACCTTTCAAGGTACTCGATAAATTGCCCAGTTTAAAAAATAAAACGAGCACTTCGCTAACTGTAATGGTTGTCGGGGAAACAGCTCGGGCGGCTAACTTTTCACTACAAGGCTATAGTAGAGCAACGAATGCTTATACTCCCAAGTTAGGCGTAAAGTATTTTAGTGATGTTTCATCATGTGGAACGGCGACGGCTATTTCAGTCCCCTGTATGTTTTCACGACTGAACCGCAAAGAATATGATCCTCGGCTTGCTAGTAGTCAAGAGAATGCTCTAGACATTATTCAGCGTAGTGGTGTTGAATTAACATGGATTGATAATAACAGCAGCTGTAAAGGAGTGTGTGCTCGCATCAAATCAGACAACATTGAGCCGAATAAAGAACATCCGTTATGTGATGGTCATTACTGTTTTGATGAAATATTAGTTACGAAACTAGCAGACAAAATAGCGACTAGTAACGCTAAACATAAATTGGTTGTTCTACATATGATAGGTTCACATGGACCAACTTATTATCGTCGTTACCCTGAACACGAAAGTTTGTTTAAACCTGATTGCTCAAGAAGCGATATTCAGAACTGTAGTACAACTGAACTAACAAACACATATGATAATACTATCGCATACACAGACAAGGTGTTGAGCCAGTTGATAAAAGTATTACAAACAAGTAACGAAACGAAGAAGTCACTCCTATATGTGTCAGATCACGGTGAGTCACTTGGTGAGAAAGGTTTATACCTTCACGGTTTTCCATATGCATTAGCACCAAGCGAGCAAACCCATATTCCAATGATTTTTTGGAGTAATAAGCTCGCTAACTCTGAATTTAATCATTGTATTGAGTTACAACGGTCAAAAGCATTTTCACACGACAATATTTTTGACACTTTACTTGGCTTAACTCAAGTAAGCAGCAGTCAATACCAACCTGAATACGATATTTTTAACGCCTGTAAGGCCCTAAGTCTATAAAGAGAGTTTCCAATGCAATTTGATAGTGCAAATAAGCCGTCAGGTATTAATCGAGTAGTTTTAGCTTTTAAAAATTCACAGCGTGCATTTAAATGGCTTGCTAAAAATGAAGCCGCTTTTAAACAAGAGCTTTTTTTACTCGCTTTATCGCTAACTATTATTTCGATTTGGCAGATAGGTATTTACGAAAAGGTCATGCTACTAATCTCTGTTTTATTTGTGATATTCGCAGAGGTTGTTAATACAGCAATAGAAGCAACAATAGACAGAGTTGGCTTAGAGATTCATCCATTGTCAGGTCTCGCTAAAGATTTAGGCTCCGCAGCAGTATTAATTGCGCTATTGATATGTTCATTCGTCTGGATTTCTGTATTTATAAGCTATATTGGTTATTTTTAAAATTTATCCAATCTCAATGATCGCTGATCGCTTATCGCTCAATTGCGACCGTCGCCTAAACTCGTTTTAGGGCAGAAACGAGTTAAACCTGGAAGGCAACTCCACGCCCTGAGCCACTCGACAACATAAAATATTGATTATAACTGGCAAGGTATTTTACTGTGTCGGATGGCGCTTCGCTTGTCCGACCTACACTAGCTGATGAAGTATCATGAATCAAACCTGAGCGTTCAAGTTAAAACGTATTCAACTAACAGCTAAAAACTAATAGCTAACAGCTAGCTCTTCTCAAACTTTGGCACCTTTCGCTTATCGGCTTTGCTCATAGTCAGTTCTGCTACTTCCTCTTGCTTTAACTTGTCGGGTTTGTCCTCTAATGACTGCTGATTGGCATTTTCATAAGAAAGCTCAGTAAGCAGCGCAAAGTGGTCTGAGCCATATTTTGCGAGGCGCTTAATACGTTTTACTTTGAACCCTTGGCTATGAAATAGATGATCGAGCGGCCAGCGCATAAAAAAGTAACCAGCATGGAATGTGTTATAAAAACCGCGACCTTTACGGGGATCTAAAAAGCCACTTATTTGCATAAATAAACGTGTGCTGCGCGACCAAGCTACATCATTTAAATCGCCCGCTACAATGGTTGGGCGAGTTGGATTTTTTACTGCTTTGGCAACCATGATTAATTCGCTATCACGCGGACGCGATGAATCTTCTTCAGTTGGGCTAGGTGGTGCGGGGTGAATAAAGTGCCCCTGCATTTTTAGGCCTTCGTCGTTTTCAAATAAAATATGAATTGAAGGAATATCATCTTCAATGAGCTCACATATTTGGGCATCGAGTAATTTAAATTTGCTGTATAAATGCATGCCATAGCGGTTGTCTTTCGGGCATTCTATATAGTAAGGGTAATCTTTTTTAAGCACCGATAACTTTTCTTCCCACCAGCTATCGCTTTCAAGGGTAATGAGTAAATCAGGTTTATGCTGGTTTACCAACGTTATTAGTTGTTCGCTATTGTGATTCGACATAAGGACATTTGCCGACATTATTCTTATGCTGTGCTGGCTATTTTTACTTGCGCTTTGTACTTCTTTTTTTGCAAGCCAAGTATAAGGAAAAATCCACTTCCCTTGTAATATCATAATAATTAAGGCTACGATCGTAATAAAAGCATAGTGTGTATTACTGTTTAACCATAATAAAAATAACGCGCTAACAAATATAAAACTAGCAATATACAACACCTGTAAGCGGACAAAGTCGCAACTTCTAACCAAGTAGTGTTGGCTGTATGACATAGGTAGTAAAGTTACCAGTAAAAAAAAGCCAGTAGTTACAGCCAACAATGTAAGCATTACTTAAATCCCTTTAAATTAATTTAGCGACTCAAAATTGATAAGATTTCTCGTGTGTCGTGTACTAAGTGAATAATTTTACGGTCGATTTCAATACTTACAGTACCATTATTTTTCGAACGTTCAACAACTCTACCACGTTTGTATATATCAACTTCTAAAATGTCACCGGTATAGTAACGCTTACTTTTACCAGGTGGGGTCCACCCTGCACGAAGTAGCTGCTTTTTCTCTTTTTTAGAAAGAGAGTTATGATCATGATGCTTGTGTTTTTTATGGCCAACCTTTTTACCTTGGTGCTGACCATAATTATTTTTGTTTGGTTTAGCCTGTGCACCAACTGATGCCAGCGCAAGTGTGATGAGTGCGGTATAAATAACTGCTTTCATGGATATCTCCAGTGCTAATAGTCATCTAAGACTAACAAGCTAGGATGAACATCAAATGAAATAGCCCTTAAATTTAAACTTACGGTGTTAACGGTGTTTATACTGAGTTTTACAGTGGCTGCGCATAATAGCGGGATCGCGTAACTTTAAGTGCTTAGTTTTACGCCCTGCGTGGCGCTTACGCCACACTTTAAAGCTTCCCTTAGAAATATGATCTCGCATAAAAACGACAAGCTGAGGGTATTTTAATCCGTATAATTGTTCAATGGCTTCGAAGGGCGTTCTGTCTTCCCATGCCATTTCTATGATGCGTGATTGCTGCTCTGCGTCAAACATAATGCCTTCCAAAAATGTTTATATACGCGTTAATAATACGCATAGATCATCAATTTCATGAGTCACTTTAAAATTAAAAAATAGGTTATATACTTAAAAGAAAATGGATTTGATAGTTATGCGCTTTATTTTATTAATCTTCGCTTTAACGGCGTCATCGTTAGCCTTTGCCGAACCAGGTAAAACATTGCGCTGCGTTACAACTCACTACCCGCCTTATACTATTTTCGACGAGCAAAAAAACACATTTACAGGCTCAGACATTGATCTGATAAATTACTTAAAGCAAAGCTTAGGTTTAAACATTAAAGTAATACACTTACCCTGGGCACGTGTAAAAAAAGAAATGATCCTAAACTATTACGACTGTTATTTTTCCTTGGCGACAAATACACTGCGCGAAAAACATTTAGAGTTTACTCAGCACCCTACACATGTCACCAAATTTGGACTATTTGCTTTAGATAAAAATCCGCTAAATAACGAAGACTTTTCTCACACTAGAATAGCTATGCTCCGAGGCGTTGCCTTACCTAATGAAATAGCTGATAAATACAAAATATTGCCTAAAAATATAATACATTCACTTTCAACATCAGATTCATTTAAATTATTAGAAAAAAAACGCGTTGATTATGTAATCACCAATTATCAGGCTGGTCTTTGGTTTGCTAAAAATAATACAGGCATTTATGCTCGCCAGTTTGATGAATCTAGCTTGCCTGTTTATATTGCATTTAAACAAGGTGTCGTCGACATAAACATAATTAATGAGCAAATTAAACGCTTTAATGACCGCTAATTGGTTAGCGTTAGTATGTGCTTTAACGCAACAAGTTTAAATGCATACAAAAACCACATATCATCAACCTAAGCTATTTTCACAACGTTTTAGGTATGTATGAAATATTATTGTTTACCGCTCATTTTGCCGTTTAGCCAAGCTGTTTTTGCTGATCAGAAAAGTACTGACCCAATTGAAGTTATTACCACTACAGCATCAAGGGTAGAAGCACTTTCTACACCCCTTCCATTGTCGATCTCTACATTAACCGAGGCGCAACTCAATAGTATTGCACCTACTCATATTGAAGAAGCCCTACAACGCGTTGCTGGCGCTAATATACAACGCGGCAATGGCCAAGAATATTTACCTGCGCTTCGCTCCCCGGTTTTATCAGGTGCCGGCGCATGTGGTGGTGTGTTAACTTTAGAAGATGGTATTGCCCTTCGGGCTGCGGGCTTTTGTAATATAAACGAGCTATTTGAAGCGCATAGCGAAATGGCAAAGCGTATTGAAGTATTAAAAGGCCCGGGCTCTGCGCTTTATGGCTCTAACGCTGTGCATGGTGTTATTAACGTAATAACGCCCGATACCACCCAGGGTGGCGGTTTATTAGGCCTAGATTATGGCTCATACGGTTACGCACGCGTTAAATTACGCGCAGGAAAAAACTATGGCAACAGTGGTATTGGCATAAACGCTAGCATTACTGACGACACAGGGTATCGTGATGATGAAAGTGTTAAGCAGCAAAAAGTAAACATTCGTCATCGTTTAGAGCGTGATAACGTATTGCTTACGTCGGGTATCACATACACACATTTAGATCAGCAAACGGCTGGTTTTATTACAGGGTTCGAAAGCTATAAAAATGAAGATATAGCACAGCAAAACTTTGACCCTGAGGCATTTAGAAAGGCAACCTCCTTGCGCGCATGGAGTAATGCAACATGGCAATTAGCCAATAACGATGTGCTTTCTACCACTGTGTATATGCGCGATCAAAACATGGACTTTTTTAAGCACTTTTTGCCGGGCACGCCGCTTGAAAAAAACAGTCAAACAGGTATTGGAATTCAATCGCTTTATCAGCACCCTATAAATAATAACGTAACTATAAACTTAGGCTTAGATGGCGAGTATACCCAAGCCTCATTTTTACAAAGTCAAAATGAGGCAACGCAAGGATCTGCATTTTTAGTCGCTACCGTGCCACAAGGTAAGCATTATGATTACGATGTTAATGCGACCCTCTATGCACCATTTGCATCACTAGATTGGCAATTAAATAAATGGCTGATAACCGCAGGGGTGCGTTACGAACACATGCAGTACGACTACACAAACAATATACTTGCGGGCAGAACAAAAGAAGACGGCAGCGAGTGTGGGTTTGGTGGCTGTAGGTACAGCCGCCCTGCCAGCACTGAAAATAGCTTTAGCAATGCCTCGCCTAAGCTTGGAATAAGTTACCAGTACAACACTAATAACACGTTTTACGCCAACTTTTCTCGTGGTTACCGAGCACCACAAGCTGCAGAGTTGTACCAACTACAACGTATGCAAACCACGACTGATTTAAATGAAGAAATAGCCAACAACGCCGAATTTGGTTTAAAAGGAATATACAGTAAACTTAGTTACGGCTTATCTATCTATGCCATGAGCAAGCACAATACTATTTACCGCGATAGCGACTTTTTTACTGTAAATGATGGCAGCTCTCGCCATAGAGGGGTTGAACTTGAGCTTGATTATCAATTAACAAATAATGTGTCGGTTAACTTTGCAGGCACACATGCCAAACACAGTTACACAAATGATCAGATAATTAATGGCTCAAACATAAATGGCAACGACATAGATACGGCGCCTCGCAACATCGCAAACCTCGATGTTATTTGGCAAGCGCTTAGTAATGCACGGTTTGCATTACAGTGGCATCATGTTGGAAACTATTACACAGACCCCGAAAACTTAAATAAATACGAAGGCCACTCAGTTTTAAGTTTTAGAGCACAATGGCAAGTAACTAAAAATGTTGAGGTTTTGGCTCGCATTATTAACCTAACCGACGAAGCCTATGCTGAGCGAGCTGATTACACCAGTTTTACTGGCGATAGATACTTCCCGGGTAAACCACGCAATGCAATGTTATCGGCATCGTATACTTGGTAAATAAAGCTTATTTAAACAAAGCGACTTATATACGCTGTAAGTCGTTTTGTTTTTTTATTACAAGCATACGTTTAATCAAGCATTTACAGGACTAATTTTGTGGAGTGCTATCAAATGCATCAACATGATGTAAATCATCAAGCCAAGGCAGTGCTGACTTCGTCCAAATTTGTATTGAAGGTTTAAATAAATCACGTTGAGCAATCGCCCCTATGCGTAGCCCATATATGCGATCGATAGGTGACTCATTTGTTGCATAAAGTGATGTGCCGCAATTGGCACAAAAACCTTGCGCTCGCTTATTGCCACTTTGCGCTGTTTTTACATACTCTTTAGGTTGCCCTTTTGTAAAATTAACCGAATTAAGCTCTGCAATTACAACGGCTCTAAATGGGCCACTCGACATGCGTTGGCAATCACTACAGTGGCACACTACTACATTATTATTTTGTGACGTGGCCTCGTAAGTTATATCGCCACAAAAACAGCTTCCTGTAATTTTCATATAGTAACCCTCTAACTTAGTTCTATAAAACCTTCACATATATTTACGTACTGTACTTAAAGTACATTGAGTTAGCTTATGACTTTCACTAACTCAATTTTTAGGAGTCTACTTTTTACTTTCTAAGTAATCGACCGCTAACTGGCTCAATGCTTTAGTGCCTACTTTAAATGATGACTCATCAGCATAAAAATAAGGTGAGTGATTACTTGGTACCGTTTTTAAATCTTGGCTATTTGGCGTACCACCTAAAAAGACAAATACACTGGGGATTTCTAATGCATAAAACGAAAAGTCTTCTGCACCAGTAATTTTATCCATTTCCACTACGTTACTTTTACCCGCCGCTTTTGCAAGGGTTGGTAGCATCTGTGCAGTAAGGGCCGGGTTATTAACCGTTACCGGGTAGCCTTCGTGAATATGTACATCGGCTGTTGCTCCCGACGACTTAGCAATATGTGTAGCCGTTGTTTTTATTTTTTCAAAAATCTGTGCTCTATTATTCATGTCAAAATTGCGAATAGTACCTACCATTTCAACTTTTTCAGGAATTATATTGTTACGCACCCCACCTGCTATTTTGCCAAACGAGACTATTGCTGGCTCTTTGGTTATGTTTACTTGGCGGCTCACAATATGATTAACGCCCGTTACTATTTGTGCAGCTGCTGCAATAGGATCTACACCCGTCCAAGGAGCTGATCCATGCGCTTGTCGGCCATTAACCGTTATTTCAAACCTATCAGAACTTGCCATAGCTGGGCCGCTTCGATAACCAATTTCTCCCGTATGTAGGCTCGATGTTATGTGAAGACCAAATGCCACGTCGGGTTTATATTTAGTAAATATCCCCTCTTTTAGCATTAACTCTGCACCACCTTCTTCACCTATGGGTGCGCCTTCTTCTGCAGGCTGAAACACAAACATAATATTACCGTGAAGCTCGCTTTTCATATCGGCCAATACTTGTGCTGCCCCCATCAACATGGCGACATGCGTGTCATGCCCGCAGGCATGCATAACCCCCACATCTACACCGCGGTAGTTTGTTGTTTTTGTTGATTTAAAGGGTACATCTGTTTTTTCGGTTACAGGCAGTGCATCCATATCAGCACGTAACATTACTGTAGGCCCCGGTTTTGCGCCTTTTAAAATACCCACTACGCCGGTGTAAGCAATGTTGGTTTGTACTTGCATACCCAACGACTTCAAATGTTTAGCCACAATACCTGCGGTACGCGTTTCGCGGTTACCCAACTCTGGGTTTTGGTGAAAGTCGCGTCGCCATTCTATTACTTGCTGCTCTACATTTTTAACATGCTGATCAAGGTTTGCCTTTGCGTTAAATGCACCAAACGCAGCAAGACCCAATGCCACTGAAAGTAGTGATTTTTTCATCCTATTTTCCTTTATTATTTTAATGAAACCCAACAACCGATTTAGTGTTATCGAGGAATGCTGTTGAGTTATAGCCTACACCATTTTAAATACACTATCCTTAAACCGCACAGACGACATAGATTTACTCTGCGATACTAAAATTGAATTTAAATGTTAAATGTAATTAAAACAAAAAAACCAATCGCGCATACAATTGGTTTTAATAATCAAACTCAGGCTTTTTGTATTAACTAGCTTGAGGGTCGTAAGCATTTGCATTTTTTATGCTGTTAAAATCGTTAAACCGTACATTGTGCTGGCGCATTACGTCGAGGATTTTTTTGCTCAGCATTTGGCGCAGGTAAAAAGGTTGGTTTGGTACAAAGTGATGAATAGTGTGCGTTTTACCAAAATTGAAGCAAAAAAGGTGAAAAGGCATAAACAAACGGCTTGTAATTACGTGTGTTTGCTCAAGCATATTATTTACGCCGCCATAATAGTGCATGCTTGAGGTAACAAAGTTAAGCGAGCTTGAGCGCACTATATTTGGCACAATTAACACAATCATCATAAATTCAAACACATTTAAAACCTCTAACGCTAGAGCCGGGGTGCTTGCTTCAATGGGTACAAAAAAGTTAACTGTATGGAATATAATTACACTATACAAAATAATAAAGTATGTAGTTGTTACTGGAAAGCCCGCATTAAACACGCTTAAAAAACTAAATCCTTTAATTTCTTTACTAAAACGTTTGGTATTAATAACTAAACCGAGTAAACCGTCCACAATAACAAGCGCACGCATAAATGGATTTTTAATGCCATTACCCACTAGGCGCTCTTCGAGATCTTGCTCCGTACCTGATGTTTTATGATGATGTAAATGCATTTTGCGGCGATACCATGGGCTAATGGTGTTTGGCCTCATTAACCAAACCGTTAACATCATAAAATTGTGAATTAAAGGCTGATTACTAAAATACTGTTTATGAATGAGGTCATGCTCAAGTTCGTGAGAAATCGAAGCCGCCATAGCTGCCAAAATAATACAAGCCCATGCAGGTATAATGGCAAGGTAATACAAAACCCCAACACCAATTAAAGTACTCAACGAGAGCAATAATATAACAAGCCCAATGGTATTTTGATGAGCAAGCAAAGGGTATTTTTGGCGAAGTACTGCCTCTTCGGCTTTTATAGCTTTAACAATTGCTTGAATATTTCGTTTGGCACTTAGCTGAGTCATATGAACGTTCTTAAAACCGTGTTGTAAACATGATACTTAATTACATTATACGCTAAAACATTTTAGTTGGATTTCATTGTATTTAAGCAAAAAATCAATTTTTAAATGTTAAGCCTAATTTCCTATCTAAAAGGGTTAAATATTTAATATATAAAATGGTAAGCACTTCAAAAGAGCGTTAATTAAACGTAACAAATGTGGATTTACCTGCATTTACCCTATAATCTATATTATAAATAACATAGTTGTACGGGAAAGCCTTTAAATTATGAACACTTTTCAATCTATTTATAAAGAAGGCAAATGGCAAACGTCGCTACCTAAAAAATCTGATGCTGCATTAGTATTTGCTTTTGGTGACAGACATGCCATGGCAACATCACACATGTTGTCTCAATTAAAATCATCTTTCCCTGAGGCTGAAATTGTAGGGTGCTCTACCAGCGGAGAAATTCAAGGTAGTGAAATACACGACGAAAGTATAGCGCTGACCGCCGTCCACTTTGAGAAAAGTCATGTTGTTGCCAAGTCAGATAACATTAGTAACTATGCCGACTCAAGCTCTTTGGGCACCGCACTTGTAAATCAATTAGATCATAATGGCTTACGTTATGTGTTTGTTGTTTCTGATGGACAGCTTATAAATGGCAGCGAGCTCATTGAGAGTATTACTGGCGCATTACCTAAAAACGTACTTGTAACTGGTGGCTTAGCGGGTGATCAGGCTCGCTTTAAAGAAACCATAGTATGGCACAATGATAACGTTACTAAAGGCCTAGTTGTTCTTGTCGGGTTTTATGGCGAAAAGTTAAATATTAGCCATGGCACCATGGGCGGGTGGAAACCATTTGGCCCTATACGCGAAATCACCAAATCAACTAAAAATACCCTTTATGAAATAGACCACAGTCCTTCACTGGAATTGTACAAAACGATGCTAGGTGAATACGCTGACGGGCTGCCAAGCTCTGCTTTATTATTCCCGCTATCTATGCAAGAAGTTGGTGAAGAACAATCCGTAGTCAGAACCATTTTAAGTATTGATGAAGATAAAAAAAGCATGACCTTTGCAGGTAATCTTCCTGAAGGGGCTAAATGCCAACTAATGCGCGCAAACTACGAAAATCTAATTGATGGAGCACAACAAGCGGGTGAAGCCGCCATACACATGATGGGCAGTAACCAGCCTACTCTTGCGCTTTTAGTGAGCTGTGTTGGTCGACGAATGATACTTGACCAATTAATTGAAGAAGAACTTGAAACAATCGCAGACTTACTTCCCGAGAACTGCACTAGAACCGGTTTTTACTCTTACGGCGAGTTATCGCCTCATGTTCCTTTTGGCCCGTGTCATTTACATAATCAAACCATGACACTCACCTTGCTAACTGAAGACTAAGAGGTTTACAAGTTGCATAAACTGCTAGCACGCCAGTTAAAACGGAGTAAGGTTGATGAAAGCTTCGTTCAAGAGTATACCGATATTATATCGCGGGTATCTGATGCTTACGAACTGAATGAGCGCGAAATTAATATTTTAGAGCGGTCATTGTTTATTACGTCCAATGAATTAAATGAACGCAATGATTTACTTAAAAACCAGCTTAATGAGCTTTCAGATACACAGCAACAATTAGAACATTCAATTAGTGTGCTTAATGCAACATTTGACGCTATAGGCGAACAAGTTACTGTCCTAGACCTAAAAGGTAACGTTGTGAGCGCCAATATAATGGCCAGAGAGTTCTTCGAGCGCTTTAATTTAGACGCATATAATTACTTTAGCCAAATAGATAAAGTAATAAAAAAAGGCAACAAAAGCGCCGACATTATCGCGCAATTAAAAGCAGACTCAAAACAGGCATTGAGTGGCGAGTTTGAATCTATCGACGACAAACATTATAGTTACCGCTCACTCCCTCAGCTTAAGAATGGCCAACTTATTGGTCGTGTATTTTGTATTCGTGATATTAGCGTTGAAAAAGAACATGAAGAAATCATTCATTTTCAAGCCTACCATGACGCCCTAACTGGATTAGCAAACCGTCAATTATTTATGGACCGCCTTGAGCATTCATTAACGCTGGCAAGACGTGATGACTCGATGACCGCAGTGCTCTTTTTAGACTTAGACAACTTTAAGCGGGTTAACGACACTGAGGGGCATAAGGGCGGGGACGAACTACTAATTAAAATGGTAGAGCGTATTAACCACCGTTTAAGAGAGCAAGACACACTTGCACGAATAGGTGGAGATGAGTTTGTAATACTTGTTGAGCTTGTTAAGTCAAAAAATAATATTGAAAACCTTTGTGACGCATTGTTAGAAACAATAAGTAAAGAGTTTATTATAAATGGGCGACCTCAATATGTATCATCAAGCATTGGAATTGCACTATACCCACAAGATGGTATCACGCCCGACTCCTTACTGAGTAACGCCGATATGGCGATGTATGATGCCAAAAATAATGGCAAAAATGCATACCGTTTTTATCACAGAAAACTAGAAGCGCATGCCCGTGAACAAATGGATATTGAGCGCGAACTTCGTAAAGCGATAAATAACCAAGAATTAGAAATATATCTTCAGCCTAAAATAGGTTTAGACTGCAATCAGATTTTAGGAGCAGAAGTTTTGATGCGCTGGTTTACGGCCAGCGGAGAGTCTGTACCGCCCGATTTATTTATTCCTATTGCTGAATCAACCGGGTTAATAAAAAAAATAGGTGAATTTGCTATTAGCTCGGCTATATCACTATTAGAGCAATGGCAAAAAGAGAACATAACGCCTTTAAAACTTGCGGTTAACTTATCAATTATTGAGTTTCAGGATGAGCACTTTATTGATTACATTATTGAAAGCATCTCGAATTCAACAATTAGTGGCAATCAATTAATTATTGAGTTGACTGAATCTATTTTTATGGAAAATAAAGAGAAGATGAGTAAAACCATGCATAAGCTAAAACACTATGGTGTTGCGTTTGCGCTGGATGACTTTGGTAAAGGTTACTCCTCTTTTAGTTATTTACAGTTGTTACCTATCGATTATTTAAAAATAGACAAATCGTTTTTACAAAATGTAATCACTGATGAACAAAGCGCTGCCATTGCCAAATGCATTATCGATATTGGTCATAATTTGGATTTAGCTATTATTGCAGAGGGAATAGAGGATCAAGAAACGCTCGATTACGTATCAAAGGCGCAGTGCGAAATGGCGCAAGGATTTTTTATGTACCGCCCTATGCCTTCTGATTCATTTACAAAACTAATACAAAAACAGCCCACGCAAAGCGATATGACCATTTAAAATTTAATGCATCATATTTTAAAATATCATCTTGAGTGCCGCTCGAGTTCGTTAGTGCAAATCCCACCATAGAGTCTTAACTCGTCCTTGAAGCTATATCCATCGTTCATCCATGAACTCACTTCTAGTAACTGCGAAACTTCGTTTCGGTTTACTCTCACCCAGCGGCCGCACTTTAACTTATAGCAGTGCGCTTGAGTGCCACTCGAGTCCGTAATCACAAATTTTAGACATAAAAAAACCCCTGCTAAATCTAGCAGAGGTTATAAAAAGTGGTACCAGCGGCCGGACTTTAACTTATAGCAGCGCACTTGAGTGCCGCTCGAGCCCGTCATCACAAGTTTTAGACATAAAAAAACCTCTGCTAAATCTAGCAGAGGTTATAAAAAGTGGTACCAGCGGCCGGACTTTAACTTATAGCAGCGCACTTGAGTGCCGCTCGAGTTCGTAATCACAAATTTCAGACATAAAAAAACCCCTGCTAAATCTAGCAGGGGTTATAAAAAGTGGTACCAGCGGCCGGACTCGAACCGGCACTCCTTTCGGAAGGGGATTTTGAATCCCCCATGTCTACCAATTTCATCACGCTGGCATCATTTTTCTTTAACCTTCTAAACACGAGAAGATAAAGAAAAACCACTTTAGAGCTTAGGATTATTTATGTTCCCGCGTCTCTATGCCAAGCATTATACAAACAATAGGGTTAGCAGCAAGCCTTTTATTACATAAGCATGATCAACCGCTTAACATTTAGGCAACTATTAACATTTAAAAATTAAAGCACCATGCAAATAAAGTACTTTTAAAAATACGGATATTGTTTAAACCTAGAGTTAAATGATACCAACATACTATAGCACTTAGTATTTTTGCGCTTTTTTGCTAAACTAGCCACACATTAACAGTGAGAGTATTTTTATGTCGGGTGAGTTTCCACGTGCTGGTTTTTGGCGCCGTTTTGCGTCGCTTATATACGACTCTTTAGTCGTCATTTCGTTATCTATGCTAACCGCTATTTTGTACTTTGCTGCAATCCAAGTGTTAATTTCAACGGGTCTTATTGAGCAAACAGAAGGCCAAGACCCTGCTGCATTTATAGAAAATTCGCCTTTACTAGATGGCATTCGCAGTGCGTTATTTGTGGGCGTTAATGTTATCTTTTTTAGTTACTTTTGGACCAAAAGTGGGCAAACAATTGGTATGCGAGCATGGCGTTTAAGAGTGCAAACTAACGACGGTAATTTAATTAGCTGGTCGCAATCCGTTATTCGCTGTCTTGCCGCGTTACTTGGTTTAGGCAACTTAGTCGTGTTAGTTGATTTTAAAAATAAAAAAGCATTACAAGATTACTTATCTAAAACAGAGGTTGTTGCGCTTTCAAAAGAAGAGAATAAACGCATATACCGCGAGCTCGATTAGCCTGTAAATACATAATGATATAATCATTTAAAAACAAAAAGGGTGACTAATAGTCACCCTTTTTGTTTTTAAATATGAGCGCTTATACCCGTTTATTCATCAAGTAAGTCGCAAAGCCTATAAAAATAACACTAGGCAGCACGGCGCCGATTATGGCAGGTATTTGGTAAACCATTACCACAGGACCAAATATCTCGTTTGTTAAATGAAATACAATGCCTGTAACCACTCCCATGATTATACGTGCGCCCATAGTTACTGTACGTAATGGGCCAAATATAAACGAAAGCGCAACCAGTAACATAACCGCAACCGACACAGGTTGCATAAACTTACGCCAAAGAGCGAGATCGTAAGTACTGGTATCTTGCTCGTTTTGCTCTAAATAACTTAAGTACGACCATAACCCTGTAAACGATAGCGACTCGGGCTTTACAGATACAACCCCTAACTTTTCGGCGGTTAGTTGCGATGGGTAAAACTCTTCTGAATGTAGCTCAGTAGTAATTAACTCATCCGTAATAATGACTTTGTTTACATCACGTAAAAGCCACCCATCTTTTCGGCTAATTGCTTCTTTAGCTTTAGTAATTTGAGTCAGTTCAAGCGAATTATCAAAATAGTACATGTGCAAACCGTTAAGCTTACCGCTTTCGTCCACATCTTCTATATTTATAAAGTTATTTCCATCTTTTGCCCAAACTCCTTTTTGCGCGCTAAACACATCACCGCCATGTATCGCTTGGTTTCGCATTTCTTTTGCACGTAACTGTGCCTCTGGCGCGCCCCACTCGCCAAGCGCCATCATACAAATGGCCATAAACATGGCGGTTTTCATCACCGAACCAATAATTTGCAACCGCGACATACCCGCAGCTTGCATAACCACTAATTCACTATTTGAAGCAAGCGCACCAAGCCCTGTTAAGCCACCAATCAATGCAGCCATAGGAAAAAACACCACTAAATCACCAGGAATACTGTATAACGTATACAGCATGGCTGTGATCAAATCGTAACTACCACGCCCTACCGATTTTAACTGCTCAATAAATTTAATTAAGGTGCTGATCCCAACTAAAACCAACAAGGCAAAGCCTGTCGTTTGTAAAATGCTGCGCCCTAAATACCAATCGAGTGTTTTCATCATGAGCTTAGCTCCCGCTTAGTAACAACAGCTTTAAGCAAAGCACCAATTGGTCGACCTTTAATAATTAATAAGCCACCAATAAATAACGCGCTCAGGTGAATCCACCAAAGCCCAATTGACGGCGGTATTTTGCCATCTTCTATCGCAAATTTAGCGGCATTTAATAAAATAAAATACCCAAGATACAAACTGATAGCAGGTACTAATTTAGCAAATTTACCCTGACGAGGATTAACCACACTTAGCGGCACTGCTAGCAAAGTAAGAAGTGGTATAGAAAGGGGTATAGCGATACGCCACTGCCATTGAGCAATAGACTCAGGGGTGTTAATGGCGAGTAACTGATTAGTTGGCACGGCTTCTAATTTACGGCGTTGATGTTCTATTTCTTGTTCGCGAATTTGCACACTGTAGCCATCAAACTCGGTCAGGTTTAATGCAGCCGTTGTGCCGTCGGTTTCGTATCGTTTTCCATCGGTTAACACTAACTGTTGCTCACCGTTTTGCGCTTCAATTACCACGCCTTGCTCTGCGTATACTAGTCGAGCTAACTCATCGTTATCACTATTTGGCAGCTGTGCAACAAACACTTTGTTTAACTCTTTTCCACCATTCTCAATGTTATGGATAAACACTACGGCTTTTTCGTTACCTGTTTCTTGGAAACGACCAGCCCTTAGTGCTGATAGCCCTGCGTCAGCTTTAGCTTGCTCTTTTAATTGATATTCTTGTTCACTGGCCCATGGCGCTAGGTACATAGTTAATGCGCCAGCCAAAAGCGCCAAACCTGCGCTTGATATTAAAGTTACACGCACTACATACCATTCGCTCACACCACATGCTTTTAATACCGTCATTTCGCTATCGGCATAAATACGGCTATAGGCTAAAATAATGCCTAGAAATATACTCAATGGAAGAATCAGCGAGGCAAGCTGTGGTAACTTTAACGCAATCATCGACAGCACTAACTGGGCAGGAATGCTCCCCTCTGATGCGTCACCTAAAATAACCACCAGCTTTTGTGATAAAAAAATGGTCATTAAAGTTAAAAATACGGCGACCTGCGATTTTAAAACCTCAGCGGTCAAATAACGAAAAATAAGCAATGCTCGCCCCTGTTAAACTTAGTATTTCACCACAATAGTGAGTGTCGAATAGTTAAATAGCTATTTTGAACAGTTTATACCGACAAATAGGGTATTATTATAAGCCATCAAAATTAATTATCCTACCTAAGTGCAAGATATAATGTTGCATTAGTAGCCCTTAAGCATATAAAGTTCAATTACACAGTAAGAGTCGGTAAAAATCAGCTAAAATGAGTATTATCTCTACATAAGCTGAGCAGCTAATACTAGAAAATATTATTTTTGGTCTTATTTAATAGCTTAAATGACTCACAACCAGGAGCAACAATGGAATTTAGCGTAAAAAGTGGTAGCCCAGAAAAGCAACGCAGCGCATGTATAGTCGTTGGCGTTTACGAGCCACGCAGGTTATCCCCCATTGGTGAACAACTCGACAAAATCAGTGATGGTTATATTTCAAATCTACTTCGCCGTGGTGACCTAGAAGGGAAACCTGGACAAGTTTTATTATTGCATCATGTCCCTAACGTATTAAGCGAGCGTATTTTACTTGTAGGCTGTGGTAAAGAGCGCGAGCTTGATGACAAGCAATATAAACAAATTATCTCTAAAACAATAAATACCTTAAACGATACAGGCTCTATGGAAGCAGTATGCTTTTTAACAGAGCAGCACGTTAAAGGCCGAGATACTTACTGGAAAGTACGTCAGGCCGTTGAAACAACGCAAGATTGCCTATACACGTTTAATCAGCTTAAAAGTAAAAAAGTAGACCCGCGTCGTCCACTTCGTAAAATTGTATTCAACGTACCCACACGCCGCGAACTCACTATTGGCGAAAGCGCTATTGAGCATGGCTTAGCAATTGCAGCTGGCAGTAAACTATGTAAAGACGTAGCAAACATGCCACCCAATATTTGTAACCCAGCTTACTTAGGTGAACAAGCTCAAGAGCTGGCTACCAATTTTGATAACATCACCGTTGACATTATTGGCGAAGAAAAAATGGCTGAGCTTGGTATGAACTCATACTTAGCGGTTGGCCGTGGTAGTGATAACGAATCAGTGATGTCGGTTATTAACTACAAAGGTGCAAGCGATGATCAAGCGCCAATAGTACTTGTTGGCAAAGGTTTAACGTTTGACTCAGGCGGTATTTCATTAAAACCTGGCGAAGGCATGGATGAAATGAAATACGACATGGGGGGTGCCGCGGGTGTTATTGGCGCAATGCGCGCACTGGCACAAATGCAGTTGCCTATAAACGTAATAGGTATTTTAGCGGGTTGTGAAAACATGCCAAGCTCAAATGCTTATCGCCCTGGTGATATTTTAACAACGATGTCGGGGCAAACGGTTGAAGTACTTAACACCGATGCTGAAGGCCGTTTAGTATTATGCGATGCGTTAACTTACGTTGAGCGTTTTGACCCAGATACAGTCATTGACGTAGCAACACTAACAGGTGCATGTATTGTTGCATTAGGTGCGCATGCAACGGGTTTGCTTGCAAACCATAACCCCCTTGCCCACGACTTATTAAAAGCGTCTGAGCAAAGTGGCGACCGTGCATGGCAACTACCGCTATGGGACGACTATCAAGATCAACTAGAAAGCCCATTTGCTGATTTTACCAATTTAGGTGGCCGTGCGGCTGGCACAATTACTGCGGCGTGTTTTTTATCTAAGTTTACCAAAAAATATAATTGGGCACATTTAGATGTAGCAGGTACTGCATGGCGAAGTGGTGCAAATAAAGGCGCTACTGGCCGCCCTGTTCCTATGCTAACTCAGTATTTATTAAACAGAGCGGGTGTAAGCGAAGCAGCGCAAGATTAATTACCTATTTAGCTAAAAATAAGGCGCCACACGGCGCCTTATTTATTTGTGTATTAATTGAAGCAAACCCCGTTATATGGCAAAATCTGCCTCTTAATTTATGTGTATTAACCTAGTACACATTCAATGTCATGGGAAAGCCCGATACAATGAACATGAACGCTAAATTTTTCGTTCTAAAGCAACAGGATGAGTCTAAAGCTCAGGCTGATGATCATTTTGCTTTGGCTGCACAAGTTGCAGCCGATCAGTATCGAAATGGGCAACGTGTCTTTATTTGTGTAAACGACAACGAAACCGCCTGCGCCATTGATGAAATAATTTGGGCATTCGACCCAGACAGTTTTGTACCACACAATTTACAAGGTGAAGGCCCCAAAGGCGGAGCCCCTGTAGAAATTGGTATTACGCCACCTGTTGGCAACCGAAAAGTTTTAATAAACTTGGCCACCCAATTACCGGATTATATTCGTCGATTTAACCAAGTTTTTGATTTTGTCCCCGTAGAACCTGCTGCTAAACAAGCAGCCCGCGAGCGTTTTAAAAAGCTACGCCAACTCGGTGCCAATCTCACCACGCAAGATATTAATAGCTAGCCACTCTGGCAAACTAACCAACTAATTTAAGTACTTATTTAAGGTTCTGTGTAATGGATAAAACCTACAATCCGCAAGATATTGAACAGTCTCTATATCAAGACTGGGAACAAAAAGGCTACTTTAAGCCATCTGGCCAAGGCGTACCGTATTCAATTATGATCCCGCCGCCAAATGTCACGGGTAGCTTACACATGGGCCACGCCTTCCAAGATACAATAATGGATACCTTAACGCGTTTTAGGCGCATGCAAGGTAACAACACATTATGGCAAGTAGGTACTGACCACGCAGGTATTGCAACGCAAATGTTGGTTGAGCGTAAACTGCATGCTGAAGAAGGTAAAACACGCCACGATTTAGGCCGCGAAGATTTTATTAATAAAATCTGGGAGTGGAAAAACGAATCTGGTGGCACAATTACCAAGCAGCTTCGTCGTCTTGGCGCATCGGTTGATTGGGACCGTGAACGTTTTACTATGGACGATGGCCTATCTGAAGCAGTTAAAGAAGTATTTGTTCGCCTTCATAAAGAAAACCTAATTTACCGCGGTAAGCGCTTAGTAAACTGGGATCCTAAATTACACACTGCTATTTCAGACCTTGAAGTTGAAAACAAAGACAAACAAGGCCACATGTGGAACTTACGCTACCCACTAGCTGATGGCGTTAAAACACAAGACGGTAAAGACTACATTATAGTGGCTACTACGCGTCCAGAAACCATGCTAGGTGACTCTGGTGTTGCAGTAAACCCAGATGACGAGCGCTACACAGATTTAATTGGTAAAGACATTTTATTACCTATCGTTAATCGTCGTATTAAAATTGTTGCTGATGAACATGCCGATAAAGACAAAGGCACGGGTTGTGTAAAAATAACCCCAGCGCACGACTTTAACGATAATGAAGTAGGTAAGCGTCATCAAATGCCGATGATAAACATTTTCGATAAAGACGCCGCAATTTTAACGCAAGGTGAAACATACACCTTTGACGGTAAAGAGCTTGAACTTGATGCGCCAATTCCTGAGCGCTTTCATGGCCTTGACCGTTTTGCTGCACGTAAAGCAATTGTGGCTGAATTTGAAGAACTTGGCCTACTTGAAAAAATTGAAGACCATGGCCTAACCGTTCCTTACGGCGACCGCTCTGGTGTAGTAATTGAGCCACTACTAACCGACCAATGGTATGTACGTGTTGCGCCACTTGCTGAACCTGCAAAAGACGCAGTTAAAAACGGCGACATCCAATTTGTACCTAAGCAATACGAAAACATGTACTTTTCGTGGATGAACGACGTACAAGATTGGTGTATTTCACGCCAGCTTTGGTGGGGTCACCGCATTCCAGCTTGGTACGATAGCGAAGGCAACGTATTTGTTGGTCGCGACGAAGCAGAAGTGCGCCGCGATAACAACATTGCAGATGATGTTGCGCTAAGCCAAGACGAAGATGTACTTGATACGTGGTTCTCATCTGCACTGTGGACGTTCTCAACGCAAGGTTGGCCAGAAAATACCGATGATTTAAAAACCTTCCACCCGTCTGACGTGTTGGTAACAGGCTTTGATATTATCTTTTTCTGGGTTGCGCGCATGATCATGATGACGCTGCACTTTATAAAAGATGAAAACGGCAAGCCACAAGTGCCGTTTAAAACCGTGTATGTAACGGGCTTAATACGTGACGATAACGGCGATAAAATGTCTAAGTCAAAAGGTAACGTGCTTGACCCACTAGACATGATTGACGGCATTGAGCTTGAAGACTTAGTACAAAAGCGTACTGGCAACATGATGCAGCCTAAACTTGCTGCAAAAATCGAAAAAGATACCCGCAAAGTATTCGCAAATGGTATTGAAGCTCACGGTACCGATGCACTTCGCTTTACCCTTGCTGCGATGGCATCTACTGGTCGTGATATTAACTGGGATATGAACCGCCTTGAAGGCTACCGTAACTTCTGTAACAAATTATGGAACGCAAGCCGTTACGTATTAATGAACACAGAAGAGCAAGACTGTGGTTTTGCAAGCGATGCTGAAAAAGAGTACTCACTTGCTGATCGTTGGATTTTAGGCCAATACGAAGCAACCGTTAAAACCTACACAGAGCACCTTGATAACTACCGCTTTGACTTAGCCGCTAACACGCTTTACGAATTCACGTGGAATCAATTTTGTGATTGGTACTTAGAACTAACTAAGCCGGTACTATTTAAAGGCAGTGAAGCACAACAGCGCGGTACGCGTAATACACTAATTACCGTGCTTGAAAGCTTACTGCGTTTAATGCACCCAATGATGCCATACATCACAGAAACAATTTGGCAACGTGTTGCACCACTTGCAGGCCTTGAAACTACAGGCACTAGCATTATGGTACAAGGCTTCCCTGTTTATAACGAATCAAGCGTTGATGCACAAGCAATGGACGATTTAGAGTGGGTTAAACAATTCATTTTAGCTATTCGTAATATTCGTGGTGAAATGGATATTAGCCCAAGTAAACCGCTTAGCGTATTACTTGCTAACGCATCGAGCGACGATGTGCGCCGTATTGAAGAAAACAAATCATTCTTGGCATCACTTGCGAAGCTTGAAGAGTTTACAATGCTTGAAAACAAAGACGACGCGCCAGCATGTGCAACCTCTTATGTTGGCAACCTTGAAATTATGATCCCCATGGCGGGCTTAATTGATGTAGAAGCTGAGCTTGCACGTATTAATAAGCAACTTGAAAAAGCAGAAAAAGGCCTAGCACAAGTGCAAAACAAACTAGCGAACGAAAAGTTTGTAAACAATGCACCTGAAGCGGTACTTGCTAAAGAAAACGCTAAATTAGCTGAATTCACCGATGCTAAAACTAAGCTACTTGAGCAAAAAACTAAAATAGAAAGCTTATAAACTTTCATAAAATGCCTATTAACATCATTTAATGGGTATTAAAAAAGCCGCTCACTTTAATAAGTGAGCGGCTTTTTTGTGCCCTGTGATTAACCACAAGGCACTTCTACATTAAAACGTGTAGTTGTACTGCGCGCCAATAAGCGTAGCATGACCTTTAGACTCAAAAGACCACTGCGAGCCTAAGTTGTCTTTTTCAGTGTAGTTTTGTGTTTTACCACGAATAATACTTACGCCTAGATCAACGTTTGAGTTTTTATCGATGATATAGTTACCACCAAAAGAGAACCAAAAACGGTCTGTATCAGGAATAGAGATTGATAAATGCTGTTGTGATACAGGTGACTCGTCAAACGCAATACCTGCACGCAACAATAGGTTTTCGTTGTACTGGTAGTCAGTACCTACTGAGTAACGAAGCGCGTCAGAGAAGTCTTCTGTTTTTTCAAATGCGCTAAACTTATCACCCGTAGGCGCAGTTACTTGCGCTTCTAATGAATCAAAGCTGCTCCAACCGGTCCACAATACACTGTAGTGTAGGCCTAGCTTTTCATCTAACTGGTGCGAACCAGAAAACTCAGCAATAGCAGGTAGCGTGATTTCAACCGAACCAGGAAGTTCAAGTTGTCCGTCTAATCCACCAGGAATAAATGCAGAAGGTAGCTCGTTTGAGTATTCACCTTCAAACGTGATATCAGTTTCTGTGCGGTAGTTAAAACCAAAACGGCTGTTTTCGTCTAATTGGTACATTACACCAACATTTAAGCCGTAACCAATATCGTCACCTTCAAGGTTTACTGCATCTGTTGAGGCAGGGATTGGTAACGCAGATGCACCAAACTTACGAATAATTTTAGCTTCTGCATAAATTGCATTTAAGCCAATACCAAAGCTGAACTGCTCGCTTACTTTGTAGGCAACGCTTGCATTCATATTAACGGTAACAATTTCTGTTTCGCCCGCAATTTGACCTGCCGCGTAATCGTCATCAAATTTTGTCGCTAGACCAAAGTTAGCAAATGCACCAAAACCAACTGATACTCTGTCGTTTACTGGCATAGTGAAATACGTTGCTGGAATAACAGCGCTAGGAGCAATGCTGTCGTCATCTAATGCGTTCGCGTCAATGCCATTGTTTGTGCCGGTGCCTTCAAGACTCACGTCTGGAACAACGGCAATAGCAGCAACACTTAGTTGCTTATCTTTAAATACAGTCATTAAAGCAGGATTACGTGCAACAACAGACGCGTCGTCTGCAATAGATGCTTCACCTGCATAGGCACGGCCTAAACCTGATGCGTTTTGCTCAGCTAGTTGAAACGCAGCTGCAAAAGAGTCAGCTGAAACAAATGCAAGCGAGGCTGCGATAAGCGTTTTAGAAAATTTCATTGTTGTGTCCTTAACCAAACTCACTGTTTGGGTAGCTATGTGTGTTGTTACTTATGTTCAAAACCCGGCTACACTACATTAATTTTTATAAAAAAACTTCATGATCACACCAAAAACACCTAAAAAACACGTTTTTTAACTACATTTTAACAACTATTTAAAACTCATCGGACAAGAAATATGTTATTAGAGCAATTACTCTAAATGTAATTAATTATCATTTAGATTGACATAAAATACACTGCATTTTAAACTCTTTTTAAAATAACCAAAGGTTTAAAACTGTGCTGATTGTTCTAATTATGGTGGGTCTTCTTTTTTGCGGAGCCAGTGTATTTTTCTTTTATAAGGCAAATTACTGCGCATGCACACAGGCAGGGCAATGCGATAACCCTGTTAATCGTTACTGGTTGGGGGCTATGTTAAGTGCTGCTGTATCGCTCATATTTTGCTGCTTAGCCCTTCACGTAGAGCTTGGCACTTTATTGTGGTTGGTACTAATGGGAAGTTGTTTTTTAGGCGCGTTTATATCGGCTCAGGCAAACCAAAAACGCCAATGCACTAAAATTAAACGAGCAGATGATCTTTTAGCAAACGAGATAAATTAATTTGATAATCCATCGGCTTTACACTCGCTAAAATTTTAAGCTCTTGGTTGTCAGTACTCAAATCTATATCTTTAGGCGTTACGTGATGATTATGCTTTGCATTGTAAAATAATTTAACTTTTGGCTTTATAGGGTTTTGGGTGTTTCCTTCTAACACGATAGCCAAACGCTCGTTAGTTAATTTCACAATACTTCCCACAGGGTGGACTCCTAAACACTTTATAAAGCGCTGCACTAATTCAGCATCAAATAGCGTGTTATTAGCCAACAAATGGCGTAATGCATTAATAGGTTCATCGCCTTCTTTGTATAGCTTATCAGCCGTCATCGCATCATATACATCAACAATAGCCATGATACGCGCAGCACGACTCAGCTTTTTTTCGTCAACACCTCTGGGGTAACCAGAGCCATCTAATCGTTCATGGTGATTTACTATCATGTCCAACATGACTGGCGTTACACCCTCCTCCTCTTTTGCTAATATCAGCCCTTGCGATACATGCTTTTTTACCGCACTCATTTCAAAATCAGTTAATTTAGAAGGCTTTGAAAGTATACCTTGCGGTATTTTAGCTTGGCCTAAATCATGGAGTAATGCGCCCATTGCCAATTGCTGGACAACCCCTTGCTTGTACCCTAAGTATTTAGCAAACACCGCGGTAAAAATGGCGCAGTTAATCATGTGTCGCCAGTTATAATTATGCTTGTCTTTTACGCGAGTAAGTATGGTCATAGCGTTAGTATTACGAAAAACAGAGCTAACTATCTCATTAGCTATTTCATCAAGTACTTTTACATTGACGGCCATGCCTGCAGTTATATCACCATATAACGATTTTAATTTTTTGCTGTGGCGCTCGTAACCTTCGCTTGCTGAAGCAAACTCTTGCTCAAGGGTTATACTTGCAGGAGTATTTACAGGTTTTGATTTAACCTTGGTAGACTTTGTATTTGTTTGGTCATTTAGCTTTGTAGGCGCTGAGTTTTTATTTTTTGCAGGCGACTTGGGAGTTGGCTTGTACTTAGCAGGAATGGCTGCATCGCCTTTAGTAAAATCAATTAATAGCTCAAGCACACCTTCTGTTGCTAAACGTTTTATTATTGATTTTTCACGAACCAAACCACTGGTTTTTATTTTTATTCCATTAACACCTTCATGCTGCTTAGTTACGCTATCGACATACATGCCGGGAACAAGTTCAGTGATAGGTAAAGTAATAAGCATAGAGGTTTTTAAAATAGGTAATTAAACACCATAGATAGCATTTTACACCTCTAAAAGTCTAACATTTGTTTCATTTACGTTAATAAATGACTATAAAGGATTGCTTATAACCCACTTAAAAAACACATTTAAATAAATACATAACACAATAAGATAAGTGGTTATGATCAAGCCGCTCGAAGTTAAATGTGTTTATAACTTAGAAAAGTTTCTCAATTGGCTGCGGTTTATGCACTGCATAACCCTGTGCGTAATCTACACCCATTTCTAATAGGATTTGCTTAATTTGTGAAGTTTCGACAAACTCAGCAATGGTTTTCATACCCATAACGTGGCCAATTTCGTTTATTGATTTTACCATTGCATGATCAATCGGATCGACCGCTATATCTTTAACAAAAATCCCATCTATTTTAAGGTAATCAACCTTGAGATTTTTCAGGTACCCAAATGATGATAACCCACTACCAAAGTCATCTAGTGCAAAGCGACACCCTAGCACTTTTAATTGGGTAATAAACTTACTAGCAAGTTCAAGGTTCGAAATTGCGGCTGTTTCGGTTATTTCAAAACAAATTTTTACACTGTGCTCCCCCAATAGCTTGAGTTGCTCTGTAACGAATTTTAAAAAATCCTCATTAGTAAGTGACTGCCCAGAAAGGTTAATAGACAAGAAATTAACCCCTTTGAGAAAGTTAGGGTTATTTAGAATCATCTTAAATGCGTTTTCAATCATCCAACTATCTACTTTAACAATCAGTTGATAGCGCTCTGCAGGAGGTAAAAAAGCGCCGGGTGGAATTATACCTCCTTGCTTATCGACCATGCGCAATAGCAATTCATAATGTTTATTTTTATCGCAAGCGAGTGGCTCAATTAATTGTGCGTATATTTTAAAGCGGTTTTCATCTATTGCATCTTGAACTCTATTTACCCACTGCATCTCGCCTTGGCGCACTGCGAGCTCTTCGTCATCATCATAATGAACATGAATTCTATTTCGTCCCTTCTCCTTTGCTATATAACAAGCAACATCAGCTAACTTTAGCACCTCTGTAAAATCCACATATTTATCGGTAATTTGGATCAACCCCATGCTTACACCTATACGAAAGCTGCGACCTTCCCAAACAAATCTATAATCCTCTATTTCCTTTTGAATTAAGCTAGTTACACGATGGGCGTTATCAAATGAGCAATTTTCCATTAACACGGCAAACTCATCCCCTCCCAAGCGAGCTACCACATCTGTTTTTCTCACTACTTTTTGCAATAAAGACCCGAGCTGACGCAGTAACTCATCGCCAGCTAAATGACCACAGGTGTCGTTAACCACTTTAAATTGATCAAGGTCCATGTAACATAAAGCATGATCAACTCGTTTTTCAGCCGGTACTGATAATAAAAGCTCAACGCAACGCTTAAACTCTCTTCTATTTGCTAAACCAGTGAGTGAATCATGAGATGATTGGTAACTGAGTTTCTCTTCTGATTTTTTCCTTGCCGTTATATCTACATGGGTGCCAACTAAACGAGTAATTTCACCTTCCTCACTTTCAACAACAAAAGCACGAGATAAAATATTTACATAGCTACCGTTTTTATGGCGCATTCTAAACTCAGCTTCATAGTGCTTAGTTTTAGATTCCATAAATGAATGGATTTTAGCAACTGTTGGAGCTAGATCGTCAGGGTGAACAAGCATTTCCCATGTAGCAAAACTATTTGTAAGCTCGTCCTCTTCATAGCCCAACATCGATTTCCATCGCGGTGAGTAATACATTTTTTCGTTAGCTATATCCCAATCCCAAAGCCCATCGTTAGCGCCCTTCATGGCTAAACTTAACCGCTCTGTGTTTGCTGAGGCTTTTTGTTTTTCGCGTATGAGCTCTTTTTTTTGCTGCTCTAGAGAAAGGGTTAATTCAGTAATGACATTGGATAAATCTCGTATTTGGTCATTTTGATGCTCAAGTTCAGTAATATCATAAAAAATATTTAAAATAATACTGGCTCCCCCATTTTGTAAGGGGACGGCACTGCCAAGTACAGTACGTTTAAACCCATTTTTGCACTGTATAGTTAGCTGCATTGGCTCAAAACGAGTATTCATTTTTTCTGAATCGATACGTTTTTTTTGCCACGAGCGGAGCACACACTCACGATAATGATTGTTGGGAAGTACTTTGACCCACCATGCATCTAATGTGGAGGTTTCGCTTGCCCCATAACCATACAAATTAACGAACGCATCATTGGCATGAATTATAGTGCTTTTAACGTCACTCAATACAAATGGAACCGGAGAGGTGTTAAATATAGTTAAAAATAAATCATTAAAACACGTATTTTTTTCTAACTCAGATATTTTGGCATATGCCTTTTCTAGATCAAATTTAAGCTGCTCAATACTATCCATTTACTGTATTTCCCAAAAATACGAATGTATTAATACACCTTTGCCTGTTGATGTATTTGAATAGCACAAACACAACGCACCAATGGCATAATTAGATATTTATAATAATCAAAACAATAGGCACTAAAGCCTATTTAAGCAAGATAGCTAATACTTAGAGAGGGAATATAAAAATGCAGGTAAGGTATTGAGCAAGGTTAAATAAAAATCAAATGGCGCTCTCGGTAGGGATCGAACCTACAACTCAGCCTCCGGAGGGCCACGTGATATCCATTTCACCACGAGAGCACATTTGCTGCCGCCACATCAACTCGCGATATCAATGTATTAGCATGCGCCAATGATAAAGCCATCTTTACACAAATGCTAGCGACATTAGTTTATATGATTATTAATTAGGCACTTTTAAAGAAAACATGTGACTATTATATAAAAACGCGTTATTTATTAATATTCGATAAAAATAGTTACGCTTTAGCAACATTTTAACTATCATTGTCACAGAAATAAAAATATTTAATGAGAGGAAGTAATAATGAGTTTGATGTCTACTGAGCAAGTTGCTGAGTTTTTAGGTGTTAAAGAAGAACGCGTAAAACGTCTTGCACGTGAAAGTTTATTAATCGCTAAGTCAGAGGATGAAAACGGCGAACCGCAGTTTGATGCAGATGAAGTAGCAAAATATAAAGAATTAGCAGCGCGTTTTGGTGGCCTTTAAAAGCCACATGCTGCACTAAATTTTAGCAGCTGCGCGCGTAATTTTTTCGCTGGAGCTCTTATGTCGCGCTGCTCATACCAACCAATACTTAAAACCAAAAACAAAAGCTTATAACAATTAAGCTTATCCGTTGATTTCACAAACCCTACTTGTTCATCTTTATATTTAACGTAACTATCTAATAGCGCGTTATCAACCTGCTCATTGAGCTCAAAACTAATACTTAGTGCGGCCAAATCAAAATACACGTCGTTTGTTTTCGCGTACTCAAAATCAATTAAGTATGCGCCTGACTCATTCACTATTATATTGTCTTTAATTAAATCATTATGGCAAAAGCCAAGCTCAATAGGCATAGCTGCAATAAAGTTAACCGCTGCATTAATTTTTTGCTGATACTCAATATACACAGATGAGCATTTATAGCCGTTTAGCTCTTGGGCTATATCCATAGGCTCAGTGACAATCGAGTAAGCATGAACAGCAGCAAGCTTTTTAATAACATAATCGATTAATAAGTCAGTTGCGGTGCTACCGTCAAAGTAATGAAATACAGCAAGTTGGTTTTGTTTATCAAGCCATACGGGGGAAGGACATATATTTGACGCACTCAGAATACGCTGCGCCTCTAAGGCATTTTCTGGCCAATGGTCTTTGTAACGCTTTAATAAATACTTCCCTTGAATGGTATTTATTAAGACGTTTTCGTTGCTTAAGCCTTGTGATAAATGCACATGTGAAATAACGTCCCTTGGCGCTATAAACGCACGACATTTGTTTATAAGCCCAGTGTAATCACTCATAAATTAAAGCTGTGCGAGTGGCTTAGCTTGGCTTTGCTCGTATTCTTCGTACCAAGTTTTAAAGCCCCACCCTGCCATAATGGTGTAAAACACAAAAAGCGCTAACGTTGGGTAATAGCCTTTCTCGTAATATAAATACATAGAGGCTGCGTCTATGACTATCCAGTACAGCCAGTTTTCAAGAATTTTTTTCGCAACTAAATAAGTGGTCACAACAGCAAAACAGGTTGTAAAGCTATCTAAGTAGGCAAAATCAGCATGCGTATAGTTAGTCATAAAATACCCTATGCCTGTCGCCGCAATAGAGGTAAGTATAATTAACAGCGCATGACGTTCCATTGACCAAGAACTAATACTCAGATTGTTATTATTAGCTTTACCTTTTCGCCATACTACCCAGCCAAATACCGCCATATACATGTAATAAAAGTTAAGTAACGACTCCATTAGCAATGCGCCATTCCAATACATGATAGTGTAAATTAGTGTACTAAAAAACGCAGCCGGCCAGCACCAAAGGCTCTCTTTTATAGCTAACAATAAATAAGCAATTGATAGCACAACCGCAATATATTCCCAATGCGACATGGCAGTAAAACCGCTTAAGGTTTTTGTTATAAATTCCATAGTGTGCTGTTACCGTTAAATTGTGGCGAAAAAACTACTGAGGCGATAAATCGCCAGACAAAAACTTACACACAAAAATAGCTTTTCCAAACTCTTCGTATGAACGTTTAATTTCGGTATTGAGTACTTGCATTACTAAATCATAATCGCCAAAAATTTGTGTCGATAGTGTATTTGTAATCACTTTTAAACCATCGTACTCGTTTAATCGATCAATAAAGCCTTTAATAAAAGGAATGTAATCTTGATGAAGTGGGTACTTACTAATCTCTACTGATAATTTCATTATTAACCCTATGGTTTAGGTGCCTAGTTATATCGTGTCATTCAATGCTAGAGCCGCTACTAAATACAGTGTAAAATCGCTGTAATACTCAATTACAATGAGCTTAATATGGCACGCAGAATAACCTATAAATTTAAAAACCAACCGCGCGAAATAAATTTCGCTAAAGACAAATACCACGACATGTATCAAGCAATTGCTGCTGCCGAAGGCATTGATTTAACCAATTATTTAAGCATGGTACAACAAATAGAAATGACCTCTAAAGGGTCGGCTTCTGTTCGTAACTTTCGTGATCAAGAATTTGCCCGCATGGGCTTTAGTGATATTTACTTTATTAAAGAGTAATTACCACTGTTTAATTACGCCTGATACTCATAACTTACGCGCGGTGTAATATTACATAAAAGCTCGTAAGGAATGGTATCGGCGCACTGTGCTATTTCTTCTACTGGTAGCTCAGGGCCCCACATTGTGACTCTGTCGCCTACTTTAATGTTGTGCTCGTTTTGGCCTATGTCTACGCTAATCATATCCATTGCCACACTGCCCACAATACCGTAGCGCTGCTTACCAATAACAACCGGTGTGCCCTCTTTTGCGTGACGCGGATAACCGTCACCATACCCCATAGCAACCACGGCTAACTGAGTCGCTTTATCGCTTTTCCAGCGCCCACCATATCCCACGGCCTCGTTAGCTGGAACATGGCGCACGGCTATAACACGTGTCGTTAATCGCATAACGGGTTTAAGCTGATGCTGCTCACCCAATGCGTTAGCCATAGGTGATACACCATAAAGCATTAAACCAGGGCGTACCCAATCACCATGGCCATTCGGCCACGCAATAATGCCTGCCGAATTTGATAAACAATGTGCTTGGTTAATATTATTTACTAGGCAGTCAAACTGTGAAATTTGCTGTGCTGTTTTAGTGTTATTCACATCGTCCGCGCAGGCAAAGTGGGTCATTAAATTAACGGTGTTATTGGCATTAGGCGTATTTTGCAAGCGCATATAAAATTCATCGAACTGCGCGGGGGCAATACCCAGGCGGTGCATGCCTGTATTTACTTTAAGCCAGCACAATAACGGCGCTTCAAGCTCGGCCTCTTCCAAAGCAGCAAGCTGATACTCATCATGAATAATAGTTTGAAAGTTATTGGCCAATAAAATAGGTAAATCGTCTTTATTAAAAAAGCCTTCAAGTAACACAATTGGTTTTGTTAACCCGCCGGCTCGAAGCGCTAAAGCTTCATCTATACGCGCTACTGCAAATGCGTCTGCATCATTTAAATGTTGAGCAATTTTAACCAAACCATGGCCGTAAGCATTAGCTTTTAATACCGCCATAACTTTACTGTTTGGTGCAAAACGCTTTACCTGCGCTAAATTATGCGCAAGTGCCGTTAAATTAATTTCAGCAGTGGCTAAACGCATTAATATTCGTCATCCATCGCAGGGCCTGCGTAATTATCAAAACGAGAAAACTGTCCTTGGAACGTCAGGCGCACTTTACCAATTGGGCCGTTACGTTGTTTACCTATAATGATTTCGGCGATGCCTTTTTCAGTGCTGTCTTCGTTGTACACTTCATCACGGTATATAAACATGATTAAATCGGCATCTTGCTCTATTGAACCTGATTCACGTAAATCAGAGTTAATTGGGCGTTTATCAGCACGTTGCTCAAGCGTACGGTTTAGCTGCGAAAGCGCAACAACCGGGCATTTAAGCTCTTTTGCAAGTGACTTAAGAGAGCGCGAAATTTCTGCAATTTCAAGTGTTCTATTATCCGATAAGCTAGGTACACGCATTAATTGTAGGTAATCGACCATGATCATACTAATACCGCCATGGTCGCGCGCAATACGACGTGCACGAGAACGTACATCGGTAGGAGTTAGCCCCGATGCATCATCTACGTACATTTTGCCTTTTTCCATCAATAAACCCATGGTTGATGAAAGGCGCGCCCAATCGTCATCATCTAGCTGGCCGGTACGTACCTTAGTTTGGTTAATACGACCAAGTGATGCAAGCATCCTCATCATAATTTGTTCTGAGGGCATCTCTAATGAGTAAATAAGCACGGGCTTGTCTTGAGTCATAGCTGCGTGCTCTGCAAGGTTCATCGCAAAGGTGGTTTTACCCATAGAAGGACGCGCGGCTACAATAATTAAATCAGACGGCTGTAAACCTGTGGTCATTTTATCAAGGTCAGCATAGCCAGTACTCACGCCGGTTACACCATCTTGCGGAGATTGGTATAGCTCTTCTATTTTATCAACGGTTTTTTCGAGTATGTTGTGTATGCTTTGCGGGCCTTCGGTGCTTTTTGAGCGCTGCTCTGCAATTTTAAATACCTTACTCTCGGCAAAATCTAATAAGTCGTGGCTGGTGCGCCCTTCGGTATTAAAACCGGCCTCGGCTATTTCGTTTGCAACACCAATCATTTCACGAACAACGGCACGTTCGCGTACTATGTTTGCGTATGCATCGATATTGGCAGCACTCGGAGTGTTTTTGGCTATTTCGGCTAAGTAAGCAAAGCCACCAATACCAGCAAGTTTATTATTTTTTTCAAGGCTTTCAGAAATCGTGATTAAATCGATTGGATCACCCAACTCTGCAAGCTCTGTCATTGCTTCAAAAATGAGCTTGTGCGTGCGAGTATAAAAGTCTTGAGATACAACAAGTTCGGCTACGCGGTCATATGCTTGGTTATCAAGCATTAAGCCACCTAAAACAGATTGTTCAGCTTCTATTGAATGGGGAGGAACTTTAAGGGTATCGACTTGCTTATCTGGTTTGGCCATAACTTCACAGTACTAAAATTGAATGGCTCTATTCTATCGACTTGCCGGGGTTGTGCAAATAGCAAAGCAGGAAATCTTTTCCTGCTTTTTGTAACTCAAAAGTTTACGATTTACTTTTTAAGCTCAATACGACCACTTATGGTATCCATTTCAATGTCGGCATTGCCGCCATTAATAATAAACTCAAGCTCGCTAGCTGGACCATATTTGGCTTTTTTTACTTTATCGCTGCTAAGTTTATTAATAATTTTACCATTAGCATGGGCTTCAATCTCAAATTTAGCCGATACATTAGCAGGAAAGAAAAATTCAGCATCGCCGCTTACGGACTCAAAACGTACATCGGCACTGTCTAACAATTCACTAATACGAACCTCAGCTTCGCCATTAACAGTATTAATGCGCAAGTTTTTGATGCTATCTAAGTTAAAGTTTATGTCACCGTTCACATTTTCAAGACGAACATCGTTCGCGCTTGATGTTGACTTAATATCACCATTCACAGCGCTAAAGCGTAACTCACCACTTGACTGTTCATCATTAATTTCGCCGTTTACCGTTTCAAATTGAATATTACCGCTCAGGCTTTGTGCATTCACATCACCGTTAACGCTAGTTAGCTTAATATTACCGGCTAAATCTTGCGCGGTAATTTCACCGTTAACCACATTAACTTCTGCACCATTTTTAAGTGCTTTAGCTATCACCGATACATTAACACCACGAAAGTCTAATGCGCTGCTGTGCGGCATATAAATAGTTAACTTAGAGCCGTCGCCATTGCTGCCCCAGCCCATTTTACGTGGCATTTTTACAACAAAATATGTATTGTCGCCTCTCGTTTCGAGTTCATAGCCTTGCGCCTTATCGTCAAGCTCGCCCACTACTTTAAACTCGCTTTTATCCCACCCAGCAATACTTACATCACCGCGCTGATTTTCAATAAAAACGGTACCACCTTTTGAAACCTCTATTTGTTTATCAATTTTTTCACCTGCAAATGCAGCAAGTGGAAATAAGCTTAATCCTAGTAAAATTGCTTTCATGTTAATCTCCTAAATACTTTGCCAACGAGGTGCATGCACCTTATTAATCAAATCGAGTTGTTGTTGATAAATCTGCGCTAACATTGTTAGCAATGCTTGGTTTTCGGGTTCGTTTTTAAGTGCTTGCTTAATGGCGTACTCTGCCTCTTCAAGCTCTTGTAATTGTGTTTGCCAATTATCGGTCAAGGCATCTTGATTTTTATATTGCACCAGCAAGCTTTGCTTTTGCTGTGCAAAATAGTCACTTATAGCCACAACTGGCTGTGGTTTAGGGTTTATTACAAACATATTGAGTGCCACTAGTGCGGCAAGGGTACAGGCCGCAATTGCGCTTAACTTTGGCCATAAAGTAGTAGCTGATTGCTTAGGTTCATGAGTATTTACAATGGCTCTTTCTATGCCTGCCCACAAATCTTTTTGTGGGGCTATTTCTTTATCAAGCGTGTTTAATGATTTATCTAAAAAGTCGTCAAAGTTTGGTTTATTCATTTTCATACCACTCTTGTAATAACTGCCTTGCTCGATGATATTGCGATTTGCTTGATCCAACGGCAATACCCAACTGCTCTGCTATTTCTTCATGCCGATAGCCTTCTACTGCAAACAACACAAACACCATGCGTGCGCGCTCAGGCAACCTAACAATTAACTTATCTAAGCCGTTTAAGCCTTTACAGTCTTTAGCCGATTGCTCATCCATGCCATTTTGTTCAATGCTAACGACTTTTTGCACCCAGTTTTTTTGTTTACGTAAATAGTTAATCGCAATATTACTCGCCACACTGTGTAACCAAGTAGAAAACTGCGAACGACCATCAAACATCGCGATTTTGTGCCACACCTGAACAAACACTTCTTGCGCGGCATCCTCAGCGTGCGACTGATCCGCTAATAAGCGTAAACATAAACCGTAAACGCGTTTAATATGCAACTGATAAAGCAGTGTGTATGCACTTTGATCACCCGACTTTACGCGCTCAATCAATGCATTTTCGCACTCAGCGGGCTGCTCGGGTTTAACGTGTAACATCCGTGATATCACCTTTTAATTATTATGGTATAGGTACCATTTCAAGTGTATTGATAAGTTAGACGCAATAACAGCGGTAAAAGGTTTGAATGAAATGAAAATAAATTTAAATAGTTTTAAATTCTAAATAAGAAGAGTATTAGGAGGCTTTATTACATTAATAATTAAAACACTGAATTTTAGGCACAAAAAAGCCGTGCTAAAGCACGGCTTTTGTCGCTTAATTTAAAATTAAGCTTCAGCGATTACGATTACTTTGATAGTAGCCGTTACGTCTGTGTGAACAGAAATTGATACGTCAAATTCACCAGTCTCACGGATAGTACCTAGAGGCAAACGAACTTCTGACTTAGCAACTTCAACACCAACAGCTGAGATAGCGTCAGCGATGTCACGAGTACCGATTGAACCGAATAACTTACCTTCGTCACCAGCTTTAGATACTAAAGTAACTTCTGCTAATGCTTCTAGTTTTTCAGCGCGTGCTTGTGCAGCAACTAACTGGTCAGCGATTTTCGCTTCAAGTTCTGCGCGACGAGCGTCAAACGTTTCAATGTTAGCTTTAGTCGCAGGAACTGCCTTACCTTGAGGGAAAAGGAAGTTACGTGCGAAACCAGATTTAACTACAACCTGTTCACCTAGGCTACCTAGGTTAGCGATCTTATCTAGTAGAATAACTTGCATGTTTCTACACCTTTTAAAAACTGTTAATCCGCTGCTTACTTATGTAAGTCAGTGTATGGAAGAAGGGCTAAGTAGCGAGCACGCTTAATAGCAGTTGCTAGCTGGCGCTGAAATTTAGCGCTAGTACCTGTAATACGGCTAGGTACGATTTTGCCACTTTCTGTAACATAGTTTCTAAGAGTAGCTAGATCTTTGTAATCGATTTGTTGTACGCCTTCCGCTTTAAAGCGGCAGAACTTACGACGTCTGAAATAACGTGCCATGAGATTAATTCCTCAAATAATTCTTTCTATATGCTGAGCATGCAAAACCAATTGGCTAAGGCCGTTACGACCTTCGTGGCGATTTAAAAAACCACTCACTTGCAATGCCTGCCCAACGTGCAAATGTTGAGTCTGTTGTTGCATTTGCTTTCCACTGGCAACAACCTGAAGCTTTACATAACTATTACGGTTAAGGTCTGCTTCGGTTTGCATCGATTTATGTTCTAAAACAAAAATGCAATGCGGGATGCCAGCAGGGCTTTGGCTTAACTTGGGTGTTTTACAAACTACCCCAGATAAAACCAGCTGATTCATAAAAGGGCTAACCATTTATATTTACCGCCAGTTAAACGCCATGCTTGGACTCAAAACAATTAAGCAGCTGGTGCTTCTTTCTTCTCTTCTCTTGCAAGAGGAGACGCTTCAGTTACTGCAGATTTAGTGCGGATAACTAAGTTACGAAGCACTGCATCGTTGTAGCGGAAAGTAGTTTCTAGCTCGCTGATTACTTCAGTAGGTGCTTCAACGTTCATAAGAACATAATGAGCTTTATGAAGCTTGTTAATTGGGTAAGCCAATTGACGACGGCCCCAATCTTCAAGACGGTGGATTGAACCACCCGCTTCAGTGATAGAACCAGTATAACGTTCGATCATACCAGCAACTTGCTCACTCTGATCTGGGTGAACCATGAATACGATTTCGTAATGACGCATGGATATTCCTTACGGTTAATAGAGCCTTCTACCGTTTCGGCCGGTCGGTTTAAGGCAAGGAATTAATAGTTTAAAAGCCGAAATGAGCGCGCATTTTACGCTTAGTAGGATAATTAAGCAAGCAGGTTTTTTAAGCTTTAATAGATAAGTGTTAAAGCCACTAACATGGCATTACTATCCGCCCGCTTTATATCAACTGCTGCAATAAAGCTAAGTGTTTTGGGGTTTGTTAGTAGACGCCGAGCTTACTCGCATGAAAACGCAGCTTTAATAACTTAAACTTTATGCTTTCATCTAAAACATAAACATTTACTCAAATCTAAAGCCGTGCAATTATTAAGCAACACATTATTAAATAAGGATATTTATGAAGCTCTTATTATCGCTTGCCTTGATACTTACTTTTAGCACCTCTTTTTTTAGCTATTCAAACACCGCTACAACCGGTATAACCGTTGGTAAAAAAGTTGTTCTACAATCAAAAATACTTAACGAAGATAGACCTATCAGAATTTTTATACCTGACACTGTAAAAGACGACCAACCGCTTTATGTTATTTATTTACTTGATGGTGTTGAGCACTTTCATACGGCGTCTGGCGTTATAAAATCCCTTGTTGATTACGAGCAAATACCTAATGCCATGCTTGTTGCTATTGATACAACTAACCGCGTTCGTGATTACTTACCTAAAGTAGAAGGTGAGCCTAAAACTGAGTTTCAAACCTTTGTTAAAAATAAATGGCCGGAGGCTGGGCAAACCGACAACTTTTTAAAGTTTGTGTCTGACGAACTCATGCCCTACATAAACAGTAATTACTCAACTAACGGCTACACTACATTAATTGGTCACTCTAATGCAGGTACATTAGCGCTTTATACTTTAGTTAATCAGCCTGAATTATTTAACAACTACATCGCTATAAGCCCAAACAGTTGGTGGAGTGATGAAGAGTTAAAAAATAACATTCTTAAATACACTAAACAGCCTAAAGGCGAACAAACTTTATTTATTAGTGTAGCGAGTGAAGGCGCGCGTTTTTATACAGGCGCATTAAATACGTTAGTCAATTTAGAACAACAAATGCCCCCACAGCTTAAATGGGAATATAAGCATTACCCTACTTTTAGTCATATGGGCACTATACTTCCAGCCCTTAGCGATAGCCTCATTCACTTATTTAGCGACCTGATATTTAAAGTAACTGACGAGCACGGAAAATTCGCTGATGTATCGCTTATTACAGGTTACTACCAAGCACTGAGTGATAAGTACGGATTTGAGCTTAAAACTCCACAAGATGTGTACGTAGAGTTTGCCCATAGCCAGCAAAAATTTGGCAACACAAAAAAAGCGATAACTACCCTTAAACACTTTACTCGCGATTACCCTAATGCGGCTTACTCCCACATGCGGTTATCGCAAGGCTATACTGCAAATAAGCAGTTTAAAGAAGCCGTTACTAGCATGAAACATGCACTAGAGCTTGCTAAACAAAACTCGCGTGACCCACTGTTAATTGACGCACTACAAGATATGGTGAATGAAGCACAAGAGAATTTGTAAGCTTTGATAACAACTTCTATATAAAATGAGCGAATACACATGAAAACTCTAAATTTTCCAACCCAATTCGGAAGAGATACTTTAGAACTATTTTTTAATTTACTCGAACATAATTTAGACGAACCTGAAGTATGTGTAAATTGCTCAACTCTTAACTATTCTTATCCATCAGGAATGCTAATAGCGGGTTCAAAACTTCGTTCTTGGATAAAGTATAGAAGAAAAAAGGGTTTAATAACAAAGAAGGAAGGTCATGACAGCCCAAAAAATGTCCATCGCTATCTAAGACATCTAGGCTTTTATCACTTTATTGATATGGGTGAAGGTAATGAAGTTGGTGAAGCTCGGGGTTCGATGACATATATTCCAATAACAAGAATAGAGAAACCCGCTTTTGACTCCAAAACCCAGCCTTTAGATGGTTGGTATGATGAAATAAGAACTCAAACTCGTCGACTTGCAAACCTTTTATCAGGGACCATTGAATACACGGAAGAAAACAGACTATACCATTATGCTCTTAGAGAAATAGTGAGAAATGTATTCGAGCACTCTCTTTCAGATGAGTGTTACCTCTGTGGTCAACGTTGGCCAGATGGCAGAGTTGAAGTAGCTGTTATAGATGAAGGTATTGGTGTTTTTAAATCACTTAAACGATCATTTACCATTGATTCCGAATCTCAAGCATTACGCATGGCAATTAAACCTGGAGTATCATCTACAACAAAAATACCTATAGCGGATAATATTTATGATAACTCAGGTTTTGGGCTTTATGTTCTAGAGCAGTTAGTATCTTCATTTGGTTGGTTTATGTTGGGCAGTGGTTCAGCTAAGCTAGTTTCACAATCAAATGTCTTGAATGAACAAGTTTTGAACTTTAATGGCACTTATATAGGACTCCGATTAGACCGTTCACCTACCCAATTTTCAGGAATTGTTAAAGACATTATTGGTGTCGGTGAAAGTGAAGCACTAAGATCAGGAGTAAAAACAAAAGCATCTAATATGTCAAAGAGAACATAGAACCTGCTTTACTGAACTAAACTGATAACCAATACTCAACTATTTTCCTCGTTGGGTTTCGCTTCGCTCAACCCAACCTGCTTATTTACCAATCGCCTCTTTGGCGAATAAGTGTTTTATTGGGCCTAGGTTATCAACGAGTGACAGGCCGACTCCACGTATTAGTTTTTTAACTGGGTTTGCGCCTTCAAATAACTCTTTTAGCCCTTGCATCATGGCTATGTGTTTTTGTGCATCGAGCTTGCGGGTACGCTCGTAATCGCGAAGGATTCGGGTGCTTGCAAACTCTTTAGTTTCGTTGCTTAACAGCTCAATTAAATAAGCGGCGTCTTTTAGGCCTAGGTTCATACCCAGCCCTGCCAGTGGGTGAATGGTATGTGCTGCATCACCCATTAACACCACCTTGCCATTAACCCATTGTTGGGCGTAACGCATTTTAAGTGGAAACGCGACGCGCTTACTTTGCACTTCACATAAACCGCATTGGCCATCTATGGCGGCCATTACCGCTTTATTAAAGGCGGTGTCGTCCATTGCTAACAATTCATCACAGTGGTTAGGGCTAGTAGACCATACAATTGAATGGGTGTTGGCATCGCTTAAGGGTAAAAAAGCCAGTGGCCCTGTTGGTAAAAACACTTGGCGGGCAGTATTTCCGTGTGACTCTTTAGTTTTAACCGTAGCAACTAGCGCGTGGTGATCGTAATCTTTAAAGCTCAATGCCATATTAAATTGTTTGCGAATGGCTGAATTTGCGCCATCAGCCGCCACCAGCAGCTTTGCAATAATAGGCTCGCCGCTTTTAAGGGTTATAAATACGTCTGATTCACTCTGGTGTATTTGCTGATACTCGGTATCAAACATTAGCGTTGCACTACTTTGCTGCTCAAGCGCTTTTATAAGTGCAAAGCGAATAATGTCGTTTTCAACTATATGGCCTAAATGATCGAGCTCAAGTTGTTCGTTATTAAAGGTTATTTTACCAAAGCTGTCGGCATCACGAACATCCATATGCGTATAGGCACACGCTCGCTCTGCTACTATATGTGGCCATACGTTTAGCTGCTCTAATAATGTTTGGCTTGCAATACTCAATGCGCTTACGCGTAAACCGTATTCATTATTTGGAGGGGCTTGTGTTGATGCCGCATCGAGTACCACTACACTAATATTAGCCTTAGCTAAGCCCAAAGCTAACGTTAGCCCTACGCAACCACCACCAACAATACAAACCTGTGTTTGCTTCATAAACGTGAACCTTGTTTAACTTGCCCCATTAGCTGTTTTGCTAATGGGGCTTTTAATGCGGGAAATAAATCCATCGAAAACAAGCCAATACTACGACCTAGCGCTAATACTCGAGATGAATTTGAAAATAACCTCACTAATGCATCAGTTAAGGTCATCACCGTATTTATATCTTGGCAGCGCAACTGTTCGTACTCGCGTGTAAACGCATAGCTCCCTAACTCATTAGGGCTATTGGCAATTAAGTCACTCAGTACTTGTACATCACGCAGGCCTAAATTAAAGCCTTGCCCCGCAATAGGATGAATAGCATGGGCGGCATTACCAATAACCACCGTTCGATGAGCTATTAGCGATTCGGCTTGCCCATAAACCAGCGGGTAGCTTGCGCGCATGCCTACTTTAACAAATTGCCCTGCGCGGTAACCAAAGGCTGATTGTAATGCACTTAAGAACTCGATTTCATTTAAAGCCATATACGAATCGGTTTGGCTTTTTTCCATACACCATACTAATGAATAACGGTTGTTACTCATTGGTAATAGTGCCATTGGGCCATGCTGGGTAAAGCGCTCAAAGGCATGGTTATTATGTCCTGCAGCTACTTCTATATTGGCGATAATAGCGCCTTGCTCATAAGGCTGGGTATTAAAATTAAGGCCCATTAGTTGGCGTGTCGGAGATTGCGCGCCATCGGCTACAATAATTAGCTTAGCGTTAAGTTGTTTGCCACTTTGTAAAGTCAGTGCGTTGCTATGCAGCGTTTGCTTTATATCGGTTACGCTATCGGGGCAAAATAAACTCATGTTTGATTGCACTAATCGCTGATAAAGCTCGCGCCCAAACGAATTAACCTCAACAACATACCCTAAAGAGGGTTTAGCAAATTCATCACACTGTATATGGGTTTTACCAAAATGCCCTTTGTCTGACACGCTGACTTTTTTTATGGCCGCTGTATAGGGAGCATTTATTTCAAATAAATTGAGGCTTTGTAAATACTCTACCGATTGCTGGGCAAGTGCGATGCTTCTGTCATCAAAGCTTGGGTGATAATCGGTGGTTACTTGATTTGCTTCAATCACAGCAATATTTAAGCTGGGATTTTTTTTACTTATACTCAGTGCACAACTCGCGCCGACTAACCCACCACCAATTACTACAACATCAAACTGCTTAGCCACTTTACTCTCCAAGCTTATGCGTTTTTAGCGCTTTGCATTAGCGCTTCTATTTCACTGATTGTTTTAGGCACGCTAATGGTTAAGTTGTCGAAGCCCGACTCGGTAACGAGTAAGTTATCTTCAATACGAATACCAATACCTTTGTATTTTTGTGGCGCGTTTGAGTCTTCGCTAATGTAAAGCCCAGGCTCTATAGTTAAAACCATCCCGGGTTCAAATGCTCGCTCAACATTATTTATTTTATAGTCGCCTACGTCGTGCACATCTAACCCCAGCCAATGCCCAAGGCCATGCATGTAATATTCTTTACATGCCTGCTGCGCCATTAGTTCATCAAAGTCGCCGGTTAAAATACCTAAATCAAGCAAACCTTGGGTTAATACTTCCATTGCTAATTTATTGGCATGCGACATAAACCCGCCGGGTTTAATTTCTTCAAAAGCCACTTCTTGTGCTTTAAGTACAATATTATAAAGCGCGGCTTGCTGTTCGTTAAACTTGCCATTTACGGGAAAAGTACGCGTAATATCGGCGGCATAGCCTTGCAGCTCACAACCTGAGTCAATTAATACTAGGTCGCCATTTTTAAGCACATCGCTATTTTGCGTGTAGTGCAAAATATTTGCGTTATCACCGCTTCCTACTATTGTGCCGTAAGCTGGATGGGGCGCACCGTTCATTGCGTAATGATGATGAAGCTCTGCTTCTAATTGAAATTCAGTTGCCCCTGCATGTGAAAAGCGCATAGCACGCATGTGTCCACGGGCGCTAATCTCACAGGCTTCTCGCATTACCTCTATTTCGCCCGGCGATTTAAACAAACGCATTTCATGAATAAGGCCGCGTATTTCTTTTAACGTACTGGGTGCTTTAAGGCCTTTTCGAGCACCACTTCGCAATGTGCCTAATAACGAAAACACTTTACTATCAAATGCAGCATAAGCGCCTTGTGCAAAATAAATCGCATTTTTAGCATTTAGCAGTTCAAGCAGCTGCTCTTCTAAATCACTTAATGGGTAGGCTTCGTCAAATAAGTAGTCGCTTTTAGCTTTATCAAAACCAACACGGCGGCCATGCCAAATTTCAGCTAATTTGTCTTTATCAAGGCAAAAAAGGGTACTGGGTGTATCGCTGTTATTACAAAGCACGAGTACAGCATCGGGCTCGTTAAAACCGGTTAAATAAAAAAAGTCGCTGTCTTGTCTGAAAGCATAGTCAGTATCACGGCTTCGCGTTACTTCACTAGCAGCCGGAATAAGCGCAATGCTGTTATCATCCATTTGTGCAAGTAGGCGCTCTCTGCGTACTTTAAACTCTGACTTTTGTATTTCAACCATTATTAGCTAACCCGTAGTACTTTTTTAATTAAGTTTAGTGAAACGTTTTTTTATCATTTTGGCTGCTTTGCTCTTTACCTAGCTCGGCAAAACAAAGTAGTGCCGATACACGTACATATTCAATCACTTCGTGCAGTGCGTTAGCATCTTCTTCAGTTTCTTCGAAAGTCGTATCTAGGCGTGTTATTTCGCTAAAGTCGCTAATAACTTCTTTCACGTCGGCCGACAGCTTACCGTAGTCTTTTTGCTTTAAACCAAAACCAAGCATAAATCCCGATACCCATGATACGAGGCCATTAGCCTGATCGATGAGTGTTTCGTCATCACTTGGTAAAAATAAATCAAACTGAAATTCTTCATCATTAAAGCTTGCAACAACTTGCTTATAAATAGTGCCAAAAAACGTTTTTAAACCGTTACCGAACGATTCACCATCGTTAAATACATCGCTTAAAAGGCCTAGGTACTCTTTGTCATCAATGCTTAGACCGCATGCTAATAAACCACTAATAACGCCATGCGCTTCGGCAGGAGAGACAAATATTTCGTTTTTTTCTAAAAGTAGTTGGGCTTTTTCGTAATCTGGTAAATCGTTCATAATCAAGTCTTCGCTTTGCTAGTTAAAGCAATGCTACCACTCGATAAAAAGCAACTCCAATTAATTGTATGATCAAGCTCAAAAACCACGCAATAAAGTAAACAGTGAGTTAAAGATGCAGAAAAACTAAGCGAACAACTTAATTTTTTACGTTTTGGGTTTAAGGATTGGACTATGTCTTATATACTTAATTTGTTCCCTGGGATACTGGAGCTGGGTTAAGTCCCTGAGCCGATAAATTTTATACCAGGGTTTCTGTTCGTCTACTATTGTGCAAGCTTGGCATGTACCGAGAAGCCTACGGTAAACCGCAGATTCCCGCCCTGAAACCTTCTGGTTTCAGGACTGAAACCGAGTACCGTATCTTGGGGAACATAATTATCTAACTGCGTTCTCTCACGAACATCCAAACTTCTTCATCTATCTACGCTTATCTATCTAACGAAAAAAACTCTCAATTTTGTACAGCTAAAAACAAAAAAGCTGCAGGCAATTGAATACCTACAGCTTTTGTATTAACCCGTTTTAATATTATTTAAACCAGCCCTGAAAACGTTCCATCAACATGTAATTGACTGGGACTAGCAATAAAGTAATAAAGGTCGCAAAAATAATCCCAAACCCTAAACTTACCGCCATAGGTATTAAAAACTGCGCCTGAGTTGCCTTTTCAAACAGCAATGGCATTAAACCAATAAAAGTGGTTAAACTGGTGAGCATAACTGGGCGAAAGCGCGATGCGCCAGCGAGTTTAACGGCCTCTATTAAATCGCCACCTTCGCTGCGTTTTTTATTGATGAAATCGACCAATACAAGCGAATCATTCACTACCACGCCTATTAACGCAAGCATACCTAGTAAGCTCATAATGGTTAAATCCATACCCATTATCCAATGCCCGACTACAGCGCCAATCATGCCAAATGGAATAACACTCATAACAATAATTGGTTGCAGGTATGACTTAAACGGAATGGCTAATAGTGCATAAATAATGAAAAATACAAACACTAACGCCCAAGCCAATGACCCAAACGACTCTCTTTGCTCTTTGGCTTCACCTTCAAGTTTATAGTCAACACCCGGGTATTGCTGCATTAGTTCGTCTAGGTATTGTGCTAGGTCGGCTTGAAGCACCGTCATGTTGGTGTTATTTTTTTCTATATCAGCTGTCACGTTTAGTGTGCGGTAACGATCAATACGGTTTATGGTTGACGGGCTTTGCCCTGCCGTAAGTGTTGCCACGTGCGACAATGGCACAGAGCCGCCATCGGGGATGTTAATTAGTATATTTTGTAAATCAGCTATCGAGCGGCGCTCATCGATAGGCAAACGCACCATTACACGCACGTCGTCTCGTCCGCGTTGAATACGTTGAACCTGCGAGCCAAAAAACGAATTACGCACTTGTCCTGCTACATTTACACGATTTAAACCCAGCGCTAAACCTTGTTGTGTAAGCTCTATACGCAACTCTTCTTTACCATCTGACATACTATCAGCAATATCAAACACCGTAGGATACGTTGCTAAACGGTTTTTAATGTTATCAGCAACATCTTGTAATATTGTTAGTGAAGTACCACTTAGTTGAACGTCTATTGGGTCTGAGCTTCGGCCAATTTCAGCTCTAAATGTTAGGCTTTCAGCGCCAGGAATCACACCAATTAAATCGCGCCATTCACTAGCAAGCTCTCGCGAACCTATATCTGACTCACGCTTTTCTGCAGGTGTAATCTCAAAACGTACCGCGCCAGAGTTTGACACACCGCCACGTCCGCCAGTAGTCGCTAGTATATTTAAAATAACGCTTTCGCCTGTATCAGGGTCGCGATATTTGTCTTGTAATTGCTGCGCCTTTTCAGACATATCAATTACGTATTTATTAGTTACTTCAAACGGTGTACCTGTTGGCAGTGTTAGATTGACTCGTACAGTTTCGCTCGGAATTCGTGGAAAAAAGATAAACTTAGTCCAACCACTGGTGATCATGGTTAAAATAATAAAAAATACCCCCACAAATAAACTGACCGTTGCTAATTTATGGCGTAAAGCAGTGTTTAATATAGGTTGGTAATATTTTAAAATTGCACTTTCAAAGCCATCTGCAAAGCGTTGCTGAATCGCTTCAAGCTTTGATGGTTCACCTTTTTGGTGGCGTAATTTTATGTATTTTAAATGTGCTGGTAATACAAATTTAGATTCAATTAGCGAAAACAGTAACACCGGAATAACCACTACCGGAATTTGTGCAAATAAGGCGCCCCGCGCCCCTTCAATAAATGCTAAAGGTAAAAAGGCAGCAACAGTCGTCAGTACACCAAAGGTAACCGGAGTCGCAACTTCTTGAGTACCTAATATAGCAGCCTGCTCACCCGATTTAGCCGTTTTTAAATGGGTATACACGTTTTCGCCGGTTACTATGGCGTCATCTACTACAATACCGAGTACTAAAATAAAGCCGAATAAGCTCATTATATTTAACGTTACACCAAAAATTGGCATCGCGATAAATGCGCCCATAAACGATACAGGAATACCAATAAACACCCAAAATGCAATTGCTGGGCGTAAAAATAGCGTGAGCAGTGCCAGTACTAAAATACCACCTTGTAAAGCATTACTGGTCAAAGTGGCAATACGGCTTTTAACTAATTCTGAGTCGTCGTCCCAATAACTTAGTTTAAAACCCTGTGGTAGCGTGGCTTGCTGCTCTTCAATATAACTTTTAACATCGTCTGCCACGGTTATCGCACTTTGCGGGCCAATTCGGTAAACGTCTATAAACGCCGCTTGCTTACCATTAAAACGGGTGCGCACTGGCGTTTCTTCAAAATCGTCTTTAATTGTAGCAATGTCACCTAAGCGAATAATTGTTCCGTCGGCTTGGTTTTTTACAACTATGCTAGCAAATTCGTCTTTACGATAAGCCTGCCCTTTTGAGCTAATTAGTACATCGCCGCCTTCTGTTTTTAAGTTACCAGCAGAAATATCAGAACTTGAATTAGCAATAGCACTCGATATTTGCGCAAGGCTTAGGTTGTACTGGCGAAGTGTGTCTTGGCTAACTTCAATGGCTAACTCGTAGTCTCGTACACCACTTAGCTCTACCTGCGTTACGTTAGGTAAGCGAAGTATTTGATCTCGTACTTTTTCGGCATATTCACGCGTTTCTTTTTCGCCGTAATCGCTTGATACGGTAACGGCTATTACTTCTCTTTTACGCTCAGCTAGCGCAACAATTGGTTTTTCTGCATCGCCAGGAAACGTATTAATTGCATCTACTCGGCTTTTAATATCAGCTAATAACTCACGTGGATCGTAACCGCTTTCAACCTCAATAGTTACAGAGCCTGAGCCCTCTGACGAGCGGCTAAATATTTGTTTAATACCCTCTAAGTCTTGCACCGCTTCTTCTATACGAATAGTCACGCCCTGCTCTACATCTTCAGGGGTTGCACCACGCAGGCTTACACCTACGCTTATCATATCGGTTTCAAAGGACGGAAATACTTCCAGTGGTATTTTACTGGATAAACTAAATAGTCCCGACAACAACAAAGTTACTAACAATAAGTTGGCAGCAACATGGTTTTTGGTAAACCAAGCAATCATGCTCTATCTCCTTGCTTGGCCGCGCGACGTTTTTTTATTAACTCTTCAACACTTATACCAAGCTCTTTTGCTTTTTGCTCTAGCTGCTCACGAGTCGGGCGCTTACTTTTAGATGCTTTTTCTTTTGGCTGCGCACCTAAAATACTCACTTTAGTGCCTGAACTTACTTGCCCTAGCGGCGTAACAACTAATTTATCATTCGCTTTTAAACCGGTTTTGATCATTGCTTGGTTGGCGTTTTGCCATGCAAAAGTAACGTCTTTACGCTTTAATACGTCACCTTCAACTACGTAAACATAGGTGCCTTGATAAATTGTACTGTTAGGAATGATCAACGCATTTTGCACCGTTTTACCCGCTATTTGCGCTTTTATGTATTGCCCTATTTTAATGGGATACTGATTACTAGCGGTCGATTTATATGGGTCGTCTATTTTTGCCACCACGTATAGTTGCTGCGCGTTTTCGTCAATTGCGCCCTCGGTGCGTGCCAGTTGACCTTGCCATGTTTGCTCACCCACTAAATCAGAACTAAATTTAACTAACGAACCCGCTTGGTTTTTAGCACCATCACGGTATTGCTCTGGCAGGTTAACAAACGAAAGGTCTTTATTTTTTATTGGTAAGCGAATTTCAACACTATCAATAGCGTAAATAGTGGCAAGTTGGGTATTGTTACTCACTACTTGACCTAAATCGACACTGCGACTCAGTATGCGCCCAGCATAAGGTGCAGTAACCTTTGTACGCTCTAAATCAAGCTCTGCTTTTTCAAGGGTAGCCTGAGCCGATAGCACTTGTGCTTGCGCCGCTGCTAATTGCGGCTCACGCAATACCAAGCTGCTGGCTTGGCTTGAACCACCAAGGCGCTTCCAATCTGTCAATGCTTGTTGCCCGCGAGCCTTTTCTTCTAGTAAGCTTTGCTCTGCTGTGAGTAAGTTAGCTTGCGCAGATTTAACCTCTGCCTGATGATCTCTATCATCTAGTTTTAATAACACGTCGCCTTTTTCAAAAAAGCCACCTTCTCTAAACTCATCACTCACTTCAGTTATTTGCCCAGATGCTTGAGCAACAAGTAAGCTTTGAGTTCTTGGTTTTACCGTACCATAGCTGTCTATCATTACTTGATAGCTTTGAGGCACAAGCTCAAGTACAGACACACTAATTGCTGCTTTTGGTGCTGAGCCAAAACGTCTCGCCTCTGGCGGATTACTCTTTATAAAAAATACAATTAAAAGAGCGGCAACAACAACCGCGGCTGGAATAATAATTTTAGCTGTTTTAGTTTTCATCGTTATTGCTCTTTAAGTCGCCTGACGGTTTTTCAAAATCACCACCAAGGGCAACATGTAGGTTGATTCTATTTGCGATTAATTGATTTTTAATTTGTATTAATGAACTTTGCGCATCAAATGAGCGACCTTGTGCATCAAGTACCGTGGTATAAGTTACTAAGCCACTTTGATATTGCTCAAACGATAACTGCTCGGCAGCAAGTGCATTTTTTTGTGCTTCAAGGGTGCTGGTGTACTGCGCTTTTAAAGACTGCTGCTGCGATATTGCATTTTCTACATCAGCAAATGCATCGTACAAGGTTTGTAAATATTGCTGTTCTTGCTTTTGTGTATTCAGGCGCGCAATTTCTTCATTGGCTTGTAAACGACCGCCCTCAAAAATAGGTGCCGAGATACTTCCGAGTAAAGACCATGCAAGGCTTGAAGGGGAAAACAAATCACTCACTCTGTCGGTACTATCACTTAAGCTTGCCGCTAAGTTTAAGCTCGGAAAGCGCTGCTTATGTGCATAAGCCAGTGACGCATCAGTAGCTAATAACTCGTACCAACTAGCAAGTAATGCGGGCTTTCGAGTGATGAGTTCTGAAGGAATTCCAACTGGGATTTCGGTCTCAATAACCGGTAAGTCAGTACTTGCTGCAATGGCCCCTTTTGGGTACTCACCTAATAAGCGCTCAAGCACTCTTGCTGCACTTGATAGACTCGCTGTTTGAGTAGCAATGCGTGAGCGTTCGTTATTAAGCTCATTGCGGGCTAAATAAACATCAAGTGCCTCGTTAATACCTTGGCGATAACCCGACTCAATTATATCGAGGTTTTGCTTAGCATTTTCTTCACGGCGCTTATATAAATCGAGTAACTGCTGCGCAGACACAACATCAAACCAGCCTTTTACAACATCTGAAACGAGTTGTTGCTTTGCTTGTTCAAAACGCGATTTTTGCGCTAAATAAGAAAGGTTAGCCTCACGCTTTGAATCCGACAGCTTGCCCCACAAGTCAACCTCGTAATTTAAGTTTAAACTTACCGAGCTAGCATTGTTATAACTAACAGGCCGGTTATTTTTACTACGGCTAGTACGCGTAGATAAATCCAAACTTGGCAATAGCGCTGCCCCTGTTGCTATAAGTTGCTGCTTAGTAATTGCAACATCGTAGCTATTTTGTAAAAGTTGTTGGTTGTTTTTAAGCGCCTGTTCAACATATTTTGTCAGTAGCGGAGTGTTTAGTTGCGTTAACCATTCATCTTCCACTTTCAAAACTGAACTTGCTGCTTGTTGTGACCACTGCTGCGGAAGAGCGTTCGGCGCTTGTTCGCGCTGCGAAGGGTTTAAGTTACTCGCACAGCCACTGAGCAGCATCACACTAAGTGCCAATAAAGTTGGCTTGCATTGCCAAATCATAATTTAACCTGAATTACTGCTATTTATGAATGTAATTCAAGCACCTTGACTAATTTTGCTCAACTTACTTTACATAACATTACATAGCTAGCGGTGAGTAAACGAATAAGTAAGTTATACGGCAAAAATGATTAAATGATCAGCAACAGTGCAAATAAACACACTAATCAAAAACTCCAATATTTAGCTTACAAACAGCCCATAAAAGTTATTAAAAATTTTATAGGCGTTTTAAAGTTGCAAAAATACAAACAACAAAACGTAATAGGCAATTGGTAATTTAAAGGTGAGTGATTAACACAATAGAATAAGTAGGCTACTTAAGCAGACTACTGATTACAGTGCATTGAAATTACTATTGAACGAATGGTGCCGACTAACCGAGTCGAACGGTTGACCTACTGATTACAGTGCATTGAAATTACTATTGAAGGAATGGTGCCGACTAACCGAGTCGAACGGTTGACCTACTGATTACAAGTCAGTTGCTCTACCAGCTGAGCTAAGTCGGCACGCTAAATTATTTGAAAAGGTAGGTTTTAACACGGGTTAAAAACAAAAAAGCCCTGCATAAGCAAGGCTTTGTATAAATGGTGCCTCGACCCGGAATCGAACCAGGGACACGAGGATTTTCAATCCTCTGCTCTACCAACTGAGCTATCGAGGCACTTAAACAGTGCTAGTTAAATATTATTAAAACACTTAACTAAAATAAATGGTGCCGACTAACCGAGTCGAACGGTTGACCTACTGATTACAAGTCAGTTGCTCTACCAGCTGAGCTAAGTCGGCACACTAAACTGTGTGCTAAGGCACTTTATCAATTTTAAAGATTGATAACTTTTTTGTAAATGGTGCCTCGACCCGGAATCGAACCAGGGACACGAGGATTTTCAATCCTCTGCTCTACCAACTGAGCTATCGAGGCACTTAAGCAGTGCTAATTAAATGTTGTTAAAACACTTAATCAAAACAAATGGTGCCGACTAACCGAGTCGAACGGTTGACCTACTGATTACAAGTCAGTTGCTCTACCAGCTGAGCTAAGTCGGCACACTAAACTGTGTGCTAAGGCACTTCATCAATTTTAAAGATTGATAACTTATAAATGGTGCCTCGACCCGGAATCGAACCAGGGACACGAGGATTTTCAATCCTCTGCTCTACCAACTGAGCTATCGAGGCACTTTAACAGTGCTAATTAAAAATCTTAATAGATATTTAATGCAATTCCCAACAACCTATACTGAGCCAGCTGTCTGGGCGTGCGGCGTATTAAACGAGTTTTGCCCTTACAAGTCAACTTTTTTTTTATCCTTTACGACTGTTTGAACGGTTTTCAAGCAACTCAGTACGTTTTTTATTGATAACGTACATTTTTACCACAAACCAGTCTATATATATGAAATATTATAACTAAATCAGACTAAAACCGTAGTGAATTATTTTTGGTAAATGGTACGATTAGTTCAGATACCTATGCTAATGGCTAAAGTAGCAAAAACACATCAATGGGAACATTCAATGCAGAGTAAATTCTCTTCGCCGGTAAAAGGGTTATTACCACTTTTTTTAATATTTAATATTGCAGTTACCGCACTTGCCGTATTTGGTTACTCGTTCTACGTAAAAAATAAAACACAAGTAGTTCAACCTGAACAATCGGTAAATATTAAAACACTTGCATCTACATTAAACCAGCCAATGATCGACGCGCTAACAATGTATGGCCAAGACAAGGTTAAGCAATTACTCGACTTAACATCCTCTTTAGATGATGAGTTTGAATACACTCTTTATCGTTTCAGCGCGACTTCTGATACACAGCTCGTTTATAGCAATAGCGAGACCGCACCTGAGTCTATTAAAATTACACAATATAATGAGAACACAGGTGTGTTGCATCATATTCTCTTACTTAACGACCAGCCAATTGGTGAGCTAATTATTAAGCAGGAGTTAGCCCAACCACCATTAAGCATGCAAGACTCTCAAGTAATTGCATATGGCATTGCAATCGCAACTGTTATTTCTTTATTTATCTTTGCGTTACTTTTTAATGTGTATATTAATGGGCGTTTGCGTAAGAGTACCGACTCACTGTCACAAGAGCTTCAGGCTATTACAGAACAAGGTAACTATAATAGTAATATTAATGAACAACTTGATATTGGTTTAGGCGTCGTTGCACAAAATATAAATGTACTCCTTAAGCAAGTACAAACAGCCCTAAGCGATAACGAGTCGGTACAAAAAGAACTGAAAAAACTACAAAATGGCTTAGAGTCAGAGGTACAAAACCGCACTATTGCACTCGAGAGAGAAACCTTAAAAGCACAAAGAGCTAGCGAAACTAAAACCACCTTTTTAGCGACTATGAGCCACGAGATCAGAACGCCGATGAATGGTGTTATTGGTACCATTGATTTACTGCGTCAAACCGAGCTAGATGGTGCTCAGCATCGCTTAAGTACTATTATTCGCGAATCAGCATTCTCATTACTGAGTATTTTGGATGATATTTTAGATTTTTCTAAAATTGAAGCCGGTAAGCTTAATATTGACCCAACCCCTTTTTCAGTTGGCGATACCCTAGAAGAAGTAACTCGCGTTTTGTCGTCGGTTGCTAAAAAACGCGAACTCGACTTAGAGCTATTAATTGCGCCAGATATTCCAGTAAATCTAGTAGGTGACAGCGTACGTGTGCGCCAAGTACTTTATAATCTGTGCAGCAATGCAATTAAATTCACAAGCACCGATGAAAAAAACCAAGGCCATGTAAGAATTTCGGTTGAGGTTGCGCATAACACCGCCGATCACTTTACCCTACGCTTTTGCGTAACCGATAACGGCAAAGGAATGACACAGGCTCAGCTAAGAGACATATTTAGCCCGTTTGTTCAAGCTGAGAGCTCGATAACCAGAGAGTTCGGTGGCACCGGCTTAGGGCTTTCTATTTGTAAGAGCCTTACAGAATTAATGTTAGGGACGATTCATGTAAATAGCCATGCTGGTATTGGCAGTGAGTTTACCGTTGAACTGCCTTTTAGTACTTCAGGTAAAATAAAATATGCTCATAAAAATGCCTTAGACGGCAAACCAATTATTGTTGTAAGTAACAATCTTCAACGCGAAAAAATAATGTATCGTTATTTATCGTTTATGGGGGCAAAAGTTATTTACGCACACACAGAAAAAGAAATTGAGCAACACCAAAACACTGAAGGTGCTATTTGGGTTGCTGATGGCATCGATAACATTGATGATATTAACTCTCTATTAAGGCGCCTGTTATATTCACTAGAAGATTACAATCAACAAGTTGTTGTACTGAGTAAATTAGACGAAGCGGCCATTAACCATAAAAATATTTTTTACATCAATGCATCTCCACTTTGTAAATCTAACTTTATGCTTTCGATTTTAGTTGCCGCAGGCTTGCATCAACCAAAACAAATTAAAAAAGCCAAAACACTTAATAACTATTTAAATGTAGAGCAAGCTAGAGAATCAAATAAATTGATTTTACTTGTTGAAGACAACCTTCTAAACCAGCAAGTTTTAACCGACCAATTGCATATATTAGGGTATGGCGTAGAGGTTGCAAACAATGGTGAAGAAGGCTTGGATATGTGGAGAAAGAACAACTATTCACTTATTTTAACCGATCTACACATGCCAAAAATGTCAGGATACGACATGGTTGAAAAAATTCGTAACGAAGCTGAATTGCTAGAAGCTATAGACGCTCAACCTTATATTGTGGCAGTTACAGCTAACGCCCTTAAAGGTGAAAAAGAGCGCTGTTTAGCCGTAGGTATTAACGACTTTATTACTAAACCTATAGAGCTAAATGCCTTAGAAGATACTCTTAAACGCTGGTTTGATAAGCAAGCACCTAAACAAGAGTTAATCCCTCAACAAAGCATGGCGCTCCCCATAGACATGGATGCGGTTTCTAAATACGTAAATGGCGATAAAGCAAAGCAACTACGCTTTTTCAAGATGTATTTAGAGCAAAGTCAAAGTTTAATTAAGTCTATAAATTCTGGTGTTATGGTCAATGACTTGGCAGAAATAATTGAAGGCTGCCATCAACTTAGATCTATATCTAAAACTATTGGTGCGCAAACAGTAGGAACTCTAGCTGGTGCATTTGAAGATAAATGCAAAGCGGGAGAGCTAACAACCGATGAATTAATTGATTTACGTGATCAGTTAGAAATTGAATATTCTAAAGCGGCTCAATTTTTAAAAGAGCAAGTTAGAAAGGCAGAGCAGGAAAACGAAGAGTTTTAGCACTTTATAATTAACAATAAAAAAGGGGCTAATAGCCCCTTTTTTATTGTAATTACTATTTATTTTTCAGGCGGTCTATAGCCTTCAATTTCTACATCTTTATCTTCAAACAAAAAGCCAACCATTTGCTCTTCTAAAAATGTACGATGCTCTGGGTCCATCATATTTAAATGCTTTTCGTTAATTAGCATCGTTTGTTTGTGTTGCCATTGAGCAAAAGCTTCTTTAGAGATGTTATTAAAAATCTTTTCACCAATTTCACCCGGATAAAGTTGAAAACCTAAGCCTTCGGCTTCTTTTTGTAACTTTTGACAAAATACAGTACGTGCCATAATTAATTTCTCTTAAGCGTTAAATGCCAACAGTTTAACCTATTGGTGCAATTTGTTTAACCAACTTTTTAGTTGGCGCAGCTAAACCGACTTCCACTGATTGATCTAGCGGGTACCAAACTAGCTGGCGTTCGTTAATTACATCCGGGATTTGTTTAAGATTTAATATATGCGGCTTAATAGTCAGCTCAAAATGAGAAAATACATGGGTAAACGCCGCTAATGGTTCAAGTTCTGATATAAAGCCATGTTGAGTTAAAAAGTCATCTAGCTGTTGGCGTTCAGTAAACTCGAAAAAACCAAACAACCCACCCCAAATACCAGAGCTAGGGCGTTTTTCCATAAGAACCTTATCGTCGCACTTTATAATTAGCTGATGACAGCTTTTTTTAGGCACTGTTTTTTTAGGCTTCGAATGAGGAAACTCTTTAACTTTACTCGCATTAAACGCACCACAGCGACTATTTAACGGGCACGCCTCACAGTCAAAACGGCTACGTGAACATAAGCTTGCACCTAAATCCATCATAGCTTGGTTGAATTCTGTCACATTATTTTTAGGTGTTAATTGCGACGATAAATGCCAAAGCTGGTTTTCTACTTTTTTTACACCATACCACCCTTCAACCATAAAATAGCGTGCCAATACTCGCTTTACATTACCATCTAAAATAGGGTGATGTTGACCAAGCGACAATGACAATACAGCCCCTGCAGTAGAGCGGCCAATGCCCGGCAAAGCAATAACCTCTTCAAGCGTTTGAGGAAACTGTCCGTTATATTTGTCGCGAACTATTTTTGCTGTTTTATGAAGATTTCGCGCGCGGGCGTAGTAACCTAAACCAGTCCAATGGTGTAGTACCTGATCTTCTTCGGCATTGGCCAAAGCAATAATATCAGGAAAACTTTTCATAAATTTTTCAAAATAAGGGATCACAGTAACAACTTGAGTTTGCTGAAGCATAACCTCAGAAACCCACACTTTATAAGGCGTTTTACCCAATTGCCACGGCAGCGTTTTTCTGCCATGAAGGTGATACCAATCAACTACTTGCTTTGAAAACCAGTGAGACTGCTCTTTATTTAAGTCCAACATATTATACTTTTTACTCATGCTCAATGGCGGGTCAGTCTATTGCAGTGAATAAAAAGATCAAGCTATAGAGGCTGTAAAACTTGCTAATACTTGTGATTGAGGCCATCGTCAGGGATAATATGCAACCATTTTTAAACACATTGTTTTGTCAGGCCAATAAGATATGAGTGAATCAAGCAATACCAACCTCGAGCAAGCTAAGCAAGAAGGTAAATACATCCGCACCATTCGCAGTTTTGTAAAACGCGAAGGTCGATTAACCAAAGGCCAAGCCGCTGCAATCGAAAAATGCTGGCCAACAATGGGCTTAGAGCATAAAAACGGCATGCTTGATTTAAGCCAAGTATTCGGCAACAACAATGATGTAGTGCTAGAAATAGGCTTTGGTATGGGCAAGTCGCTTGTAGAAATGGCTAAAAATGCCCCACACTTAAACTTTATTGGTATTGAAGTACACCGCCCAGGCGTTGGTGCATGTTTAATGGATGCCGACGAAGCGGGTGTAACTAATTTACGCGTGTTTGAACATGATGCTGTAGAAGTACTTGCTGACTGCCTAAGCGATGAAAGCCTAACTACATTGCAATTATTCTTCCCAGACCCATGGCACAAAAAGCGCCACCATAAGCGCCGTATTGTACAAACTGAATTTGCTGAAAAACTACGTTCTAAATTAAAAATAGGCGGTGTTTTTCATATGGCTACTGATTGGGAAAACTACGCAGAACATATGCTAGAAGTTATGCAAGCTGCCCCGGGTTATAAAAATCAATCAGAAACTAACGATTATGTGCCTCGCCCTGATTTACGCCCTCTTACCAAATTTGAGCAACGCGGCCACCGATTAGGTCACGGCGTTTGGGACTTAATGTTTGAGCGCACAAAGTAATTACACTTTTATATTAATTTAACATACTGTAAGGCAAAGCCATTTATGAGCGTATTAACCAACCCAAGTTTACTGTTGCTGCGAAATAGTGATGCATTAACGGGTAAATCTATATTGGTGGTCAACTTTGTTCAAGATGGCTTTTTAGCTGAGCTTAAAACGCTTAATCCAAATAGCAAAATTACAGCGTTTAGCTATAACCATGCTAATGGTGAATTTGCTAAAAATACTCATGGTGTTGATGTAAAAGTTAACCACACCATTACCGGCAGTGATTATGATTTAGTCATTCTTTATTATCCTAAATCAAAACCAGAGCTTTTAATGGCCCTTGATAACATACGCGCTGTAATAACTGCCGACGCAGAGTTATTAGTTGTTGGTGAAAATAAAAGTGGCGTTAAATCCATTGAAAAACAATTAGCAGCTAAAACTGAATATAGTAATAAAATTGATTCGGCTAAACACTGCGTACTTTACTCATTTTCTCAAATTGAACTCAATGCGCAATTTGATATTAGCCACTACCATAAAACATTTACCGTTAGTATTGCCGATATATCATTTTCAGCTATTAGCGTACCCGGCGTGTTTAACCATGGCTGTTTAGACGCTGGTACGAAAATGCTACTCGAAAATGCCCCTTCAACTAAACAAGGTAAAGTACTCGACTTTGGTTGTGGTGCTGGCTTAATTGCGACCTTTTTAGGGTTAAAAAATACAGCTCTTGAATTTGTATGTAGCGACGTAAGCGCACTTGCAACCTATGCAACAACTCAAACTTTAAAGTTAAACGGGGTAACTGGTGAAGCAATTCTCAGTGATGGCCTTAAAAATATTAGTGGTAAGTTTGATTTAATAGTGAGTAATCCGCCGTTTCACACAGGAATTGCTACAGACTACAGCGTTGCCGAAACGTTTTTAGCTAACGCTAAACAGCATTTAACTAAAAACGGAAAGCTAACTATTGTTGCAAACAGCTTTTTAAAATACCCGCCAATTTTAGAAACACAATTTGAAGCGTATCAAACCGTATTCAAAAACAATAAATTTGCCGTATATAGCAGTTAAACACGCTTAAATGCTCAGTTAAACAATTAATATGTTTGGCTTAGTATTTGAATGTATACTTAATTTTATGTGTTTTTTTGCGCCACTCTCTGCCTTCTTTGCTAAACTAATAAAATAATAAAACTTAACGACTCAGGCGACACTTTAATAATGCCTAGAAAAGTTCATCAAAGCAGTATTCGTAAAGCACTTATAAATTTAATCATGCTTATAACTGCTATTTGCTTGTCGTTATCGATTTCTATATCGACTTACCTAAGTGTTAAAGAGCAAAAACAATTAATAGTTAGTAAGCTCGTTATTCTCGCTGAAATTGTTGCCTTTGACGCAGGAATGTCAGTTTTTGAAGATGACAGAGAAACAGAAGAAAAACGCCTTAAATACTTTGAAAAAATCTCTCTAGTTAAAAACATACATGTTTATTCTATTGAGCAAGCATCTCAAAAGCCTGTTTTTTTTATTAGTTTCAACGCAAAAAAAACGCCACCAGTCCCCCTCAGAATCGACAGTATTGAGGAACTAAAAACACCACGTATAACCAACGAAGATATTGAACTAATAAAGCCAATTTTTCATAATGAAAAGCTTGTTGGCCATGTATACATCCGCGGTAGCCTTGAAAGCTTAGACGATTATATAAAACAAAAAATAGTTGTGGATGCCTTACTTACTTTATTGATACTTGTTGTTGTGTATTTTATTGCAATAAATGTTCAAAAAAGAATAGCCCGACCGATAGAAAGATTGAGCATGCTATTACAAGACGTATCAAAAAATCATAACTACGATGTACGCGCACCGGTAACCGACGTAAAAGAAATATCAGCGCTTTCAAACAGTTTAAATATCATGCTTACACGCACTCAAAAACAACTGACCCGCCATGAAAAAGACAAAGAAGAAATTAAACAGCTTAACCAGGGATTAGAAGAAAAAGTAAACCAACGAACCATAGCCTTACGAGAGGCAAATCAAGAATTGTTGTCAACCCTTGAGCGTATGCATCAGTATCAAACACAAATTGTTGAAAATGAAAAAATGGCATCCCTTGGCCAAATGGTCGCCGGTGTTGCACATGAAGTTAATACCCCAATAGGGCTTGGCATTACTAGTTCAACCTTGCTGCGCGATAAGTTAGCTGATTTACAAATTAGCTTTGATGACAAAAAGCTGACTTCAAATCAATTAAAGCGCTTTATTGATGAAGGCATAGAAAATTTAGATTTAATTTACCGTAACTTAAACCGTGCAGCAGACTTAATTTCAACTTTTAAAAAAGTAGCGGTTATTCAAGATGATGACGTAACTACCTACATCAATATTCATAAGTTAATAACGGATGTTTTGACATCAATAAGCTCTGAACTTGAAGAGAAAAAACCTGTTATAAACATAAATTGTGCAACCGACTTAACAATAGAAAGCAAATCTGAACCACTACAACAAGTATTTATACAACTACTAACAAACTCTCTGCTACATGGGTTTATAGGTAATGAAAATAACGAAATACAGTTTGATGTGGAGTTAACGGGTAAAAAACTCACTATTATTTACAGTGACAATGGCCAAGGTGTAGACAAAAAAATTAAACATAGGATCTTCGATCCTTTCGTAACATCAAAAAGAGGGCAAGGAGCGAGTGGACTAGGCATGCACTTAGTTTACAATTTAGTAACACAAGCTTTAGGCGGCCACATATTAATTGATTTAGAAAAAAAACACGGTGCGCGATTCATCATAACCATCCCTTAAAAGTGAAGTAACCAAGTGTATTTATTTGCTTACACTCATTGAATTACTACTTATCGACCATATTTATGCTTTATGTGACAAGTAAGGGTAATAGTTATCGTTTATAGAGCGCAATTTTTTGAACTTTATTACTTTTGCGATATCACATACATTGATGAAAGATTAGATAGTGATATAATTTAACTTTGAATTAGTCTGATTATTTAACAGTTTTGCATAGTCAGCCGGTCCATAAATTTTCAAAGTAAATGAACTTCATACGTGTAATGATCAATTTAACAGTAGTTTTTACACGGGCTTTTTGAGCAAACTTTGAACTCTTGCTGTTTTATTTTTATCCAACTTGTTTTTTCTTGTTAACAATTGGATATAATCCTATAATCTCTAGTAGTCGGATTTATACTAAATACCGATTTTTTGTAAATAAAATATTCCAAAAAGGTTAATTAATAATGCAAACGCCAGTCATTCTAATCGTAGAGGATGAAGACGTAACTCGACTAAACCTCGTTAGTTTATTTGAAGCTGAAGGTTACAAAGTTATTGAAGCCATTGATGGCGATGACATGCATGACAAGCTTACAAATAACGACGACGTTAATCTCGTAGTTATGGATATCAATCTTCCAGGCAAAAACGGCCTTATATTAGCCCGTGAACTACGCCAAAAACGCAAAGTAGGCCTTATTTTCTTAACAGGTCGTGATAACGATGTTGATCGTATTTTAGGGCTTGAAATTGGCGCTGATGATTACATTACTAAACCATTTAACCCTCGTGAATTGACTATTAGAGCTCGCAACCTTATTACGCGTACAGGCCTAAGTGATGATGAATCAGCGCTTGAAACCAATGGCGTTATTACATTTAACGGTTGGGAATTAGATGAAAACAGCCGCTGTTTAACATCTCCTAATGGCGATGCTAAACGCTTGCCTAAAGGCGAGTATAGAGCACTGCGTTTAATGCTTGATTCTCCGGGTCGTATTTTTAGCCGTGAACAACTGATTAAACATATGACTGGGCGTGAACTTCGTGCAAACGACCGTACTGTCGATGTAACTATCCGCCGTATTCGTAAGCATTTTGAAAGCGATAACTCTACATCGGAGCTTATCAGCACCATTCATGGTGAAGGCTACCGCTTTATTGGTAAAATCGACAGCTAATTAGGGTTCATTCTAATTGCTGTAGAAATAAATGAAGGGCATGTTGTCCTTCATTTATTTTATTTGCCAACACGAGCAGCCACTCCTCAAGCACCTCATCTGACTCTTCTATTGCGCCGTACTCCATCACTTTTGCATGCAGTTGAACATCGTTTAAACCAACAGAACCTGCAGCACCTTTAAGCTTATGCGCAACCGATTTATACTCTTCCCTGTCGCCTGTATTTAATGATGTAAGCAGTTCTTGTTGATACTGCGGATTTAGCTTTTCGAATAGCTGACTGCTGCGCCGAAAAACAACTAATCCCATTGAGTTAACAAAGTCTTCTATTGTTTCAACATCTAGCAAATGTGCATCAATATTTTTAAGTGCCTCGTCGGTTACTTTTAGCTGTGGCTCGGTGCATTGAGCTTGCTTAATATCAAACAAGTCAGCAAGCATTTTATCAAGCTTTACTGTATTGATAGGCTTAGCTAGAGCGCCTTGAATAGAAATACCTTCAAGCTCTTCTTCTGCACTTCTTACATTAGCGGTTAGTGCAACAATAGGCAGGTTATCAAAATGACTATCGGCACGAATTTGCCTTGCAACTTCGTCCCCATTTATATCGGGTAGCTGCATATCAAGTAATACTAAATCTAGGTCGTCTTCGGTATCTACAAACGAAAGAGCATCTTCGCCTGTTTCAGCCCATAACACTTCGTGACCGCGTTGTTCTAATAAATTGGTGGCTATTTCTGCATTAAGCGGTACATCTTCAACAAGTAAAATGTAAAGCTCTCGTCCAACATAGCTCTGCTCTGTGGGGGCAATACATAAACTAAGCGGTATTTGTACTGTAAAGCAACTGCCCTCCCCCTCTGTACTATTTACTGTAATACTGCCTTTCATTGCGGTCACTAGCGCTTTGGTTACCGCAAGACCAATGCCTGAACCAATGGCATTTGTGCCTTGTAAGTCAGGTGCTTTGTAATACATATCAAAAATACGAGAAAGCTGCTCTTGAGGAATACCTTGCCCTGTGTCTGATATTTTAATAACTAACCACGGACCTTCAGGGCGATTTTCACGGCTACATTCAAGTGTTACTTTGCCATGCTGGGTAAACTTCACCGCGTTATTTATCAGGTTCCAAACCACTTGGCGTAAACGAGTGGGATCAAGCAGCGCATATATGTCTAGCTTACCATTTCGTTCAATATCAAACTCCAGCCCTTTTTGCTCTGTAATTAAACCTGCAAAATTCACAACATCGTTTATAAAATCAGATACATTGATAGAATTTGCAGCAATATCGAGCTGTTCTCTGTCTATTTTATCTAAATCTATAATGTCGTTAAAAATATTCCCGAGCGTCTCTGCACTTGAAAAAACCGTATTACACCAACTACGCTGCTGCTTATTAAGGTCGGTATCAAGCAACATGCGTGTTAAACCCACAATACCATTAAGCGGTGTACGCAACTCATGGCTTAATGTAGCAATAAACTTACCTTTATCTTTATATGCGGTTTCAAGAGCCTCAGCGGCTTCTTTACGGCTAGTAATATCACGCCCAAAACCAAGCAAACCAATGTAGTCACCTTCATCGTTTATAAAAGGAAGTTTTCGTAATTCAAACCAGCGTGTTGCGCCATTAACTTCATAACCTACATCGATGGTGATTGCTTTGTGAGTTTGCTCTACCTCTTTGTCTGTGCGAAGTACTTCAGATAAAAAGTCATTTGGAAATATTTGTTCTACCGTTTTACCAATGAGCTCACGGCTTGATTTACCCATTACTTCTTCAAACATTTTATTGCAGCCAGCAAATACCCCATTGTTGTCGCGGTAATAAAATAAATCGGGGGATGAATCAACAATTGAGCGCTGTAGCATGCTTTGCTGAGCTAGCTCTTGCTGTGTTTTTTTGCGCTCTGCAATTTCTCTACGAAGCTCTTCAATGGCGCGATGTTTGGCATGAAAGGCCATTTTACGTTCATCTATTTCAATATTAAGCCGATTAATATTATCTTTAAGTGTTTGGTTTAATAGTTTTTCTTGTTTGGTTGCGCTATCTAAGTAGGCGTATGAAGCGTCTAACTGACGAATTGAGTTTATAAGTACGCTAATAATTAGAGGTGACACTACAGCTGAAAAAAATACCACAGCCAAAATATCTACAAGAAACAATTCACCTATCGCTACGTAATAAAACATACTCGATAAAATAAGAGACGCAGCTAAAAATAAAGCGTAACAAATGGCAGCCGTTTTTAACTCGCCAAATCGCGCTATAGAACTTGAAAGCACCCGAACCCAAGGGCTCAAAGAATAATCGGTCATACGTAGTTTTATCTCTTTGCTGTTTGCTTAAATATAAGTAAGGCAATGCTATTTTACAGATTTTAGCATTTTTCTATTCGCTATTTTCGTGTTGTGCGACAAAAACAGTAAAAATTCATACGCGATTTTGACTGGCAATAAAGTCCTCGTTTCAGCCACTGATTATTTCGTGTAAAATAAGGCGCCTTATCATTGCCAATAACGAGTAACATAGCATGCAAACCAATATGCCCGATATAGCCGACACTGCTCCCGCATTACAAACAGGTAAATTAGACTGGGTTGGCATGGGTGAAATTGAACTGCCATTTATTTTTGAATCGCGTCATTTAAGCCCTGTTACCGTTAATGCTAAAGCGCGCGCATTCGTAAACTTACATAAAGAAGACGCCAAAGGCATTCATATGTCGCGCTTATTTTTAGCGCTTGATTTACTCTCTACAGAGCAACAAGTAAATCCTAAAACAATTGGCCAAGCGCTTGATACCTTTATATCAAGCCATGAAGGCTTGAGTAATAAGGCGCAAATTGAGTTTAAATTTGAGCTTCCACTTCGCCGCAAGTCTCTATTAAGTGGGAAAGCTGGCTGGAAAAGCTATCCAATTACACTGACAAGTACAATTGAAAACAATATTATTAGTTACGAGCTAACTGTTGATGTTACCTACTCATCTACTTGCCCTTGTTCGGCAGCACTTGCACGCCAGCTGATACAAAACGCATTCAGCGAAAAGTTTAACCAAGACACACTCAACCAAAAAGACGTACTTGATTGGCTTGGCACAACACAAGGCATTGTGGCAACACCTCACTCGCAACGCTCAATTGCTAACGTAAAAGTTAAACTCGATAGCAACATCCATGAGTTTGATGTAGTTAACTTAATAAATACCCTTGAGGGCGAGCTCAAAACGCCAGTACAAGCGGCAGTAAAGCGTGAAGATGAACAAGAATTTGCCCGTTTAAATGGTCAAAATTTAATGTTTTGCGAAGATGCAGCACGTAAACTTAAAGCAATATTAGAAGCAGACAGTTACGCAGATTACTGGCTACAAATAAACCATTACGAATCGCTTCATGCACACGATGCCGTAGCTGTTGCTGTGAAAGGTATTAATGGCGGGTATAAAGCATAAAACACCTGCGTCAACTTAAATCGCCATTCGGTAATTCAGATACAACTTAGGCACAGTATTTGCTTTAACAAAACAGTGTCAATTTGTTGTTATGGAGTTACCGTATGGAATTCGCTTTATTGTCGATTTTAGTATTAGTGGTAGGTGCATCAATTGCCGCGTCAAAATTTAGTGACGACGGCGGTAATCCTTATCCTTTCAAACGTAAACAAAGCATATTTACGCAAGTAGAAAGCGCCTTTTTAAATCTATTAGAGCGTGCTATTGGCGATCAATACAAGATTGTGAGCCGAGTTAAGCTTATTGATGTCATCGACTGCAAAGAAGGCTTATCACCTAAATCAAAACGTGCTGCTATTGCCAAAGCCAAAAATAAGCAGCTTGATTTTGTGTTAATCGACAAAGAAAAGATGACCATAGTTGCCGCCGTTGATTTAGTAAATAACGCCAACAAAGATGGCCATAAAGCACAGCGCGACTGGTTTGTGAATGGCGCCTTAGAAGCTGCAGGTATTCCACACATTCGCATGAAGGTAAAAGCAGGCTATCGTCCATCAGAAGTACGCGATGCCATTATGTTTAAGTTAGGCAAACCTGCACCGACAGCACAGCGTCCTTTGCGCAACCGAGTTCACAAACCTGCCGTTTTATCACCTTCACAAGCTAAAGCCCATTCAACAGCATTAGCCGAAATATAATTATCAGGTGACTAAACTTGCATTAAAGCGAGCATTTTAAATGTCTCGCTTTTTTGTTTTTTATTGTTAACTTCACGTATAATCATGCTATTCAAACTCAGGAATCAAACACTATGAATGTTGGTATTATTGGCGCAATGGAGCCAGAAGTTAAAATATTGCGTGAAGCAATGCAAAACCCAGCTGTTTTAACTAAAGCAGGTTTTACATTTTACACTGGTGAATTAGCGGGTTGTACAGTTACTCTTGTTCAATCAGGTATTGGTAAAGTAGCATCAAGCATTGCAACTACATTACTTATTGATAACTTTAAACCTGATTGCGTTATTAACACCGGCTCTGCTGGCGGTTTTGATCCATCATTAAGTGTTGGGGATGTCGTCATATCGTCAGAAGTTCGTCACCACGATGTAGACGTAACCGCTTTTGGCTACGAAATTGGCCAAGTACCGCAAATGCCTGCAGGTTTTGTTGCGCACCCTAAATTGGTTGAAGCAGCACAACAAACTATTGCACAAATTAGCGAAGTTAAAACCTTGGTTGGCCTTATTTGTACTGGCGATACTTTTATGTGTGACCCTGTTCGTATTGATAAAGCGCGCAGCGACTTCCCTTCAATGCTTGCAGTAGAAATGGAAGGTGCATCTATTGCGCAAACCTGTCATACGCTTGAAACACCTTTTGTTGTTATTCGTTCAATGTCTGATATTGCAGGTAAAGAATCGCCACAATCATTTGAAGAGTACCTAGAAACAGCATCAATTAACTCATCTAAAATGGTTGTTGCTCTGCTTGAAAAGCTAACGGCTGTAACACTGTAAATGCTTAGCAATATTGTTCAAAACCATTTGGACTTTATTGTATTCATAATAGCGCTCCTTGCTGAGCGCTTTTTACCACTCGTTAGTTGGTACCACCCTAATACCGTTTTAGTGGCCGTGTTTCGCGCCATGGGCAAACGTATTTATAGTAAACAAAATACAAACAGCTACCACTATTTAGCAGCCATCCTTGCCAGCGTGCTGGTGCTCAGTGTTATTTTAATAATTATTACTTTACTGCTTGAATTTGCATTTTACCCCGAGTTACTGGCAGGCCTTATTTTATACCTTTGCCTTGAAAGCCAAAGCCTCAACAAAAAAGCGCGTCGTATTGCAAAGTTGACCAAGCAAAACCAAAAGTCAGCCGCGCGCGAACTATTAAAACCGATACTCGCACGTGAAGTAAGCAAGCTTTCTACAGCCGGCATTATTAAAGCACTTATAGAGAGCTTAATACTTCGCACTGCCCGTTATTACTTTGTAGTTATATTTATTTTTTTACTTTTAGGCCCCATTGCAGCTCTTGGGTACCGACTACTTACCTTAATGCAGCAAGCATGGCGCCATGATGTTTCACCAAACAGCGCATTTTTAAAACCATTAAAGCTTATTTTATTTGTTATTGAGTATATTCCGGTACGTTTATTGTCCCTAACAATTGCTGCGAGTAAGGCCACAAAACAAAGTATTCATTATATAAAACACTATGGCCAACACTTCTATCAAACAAATACAGGGTGGTTACTCAGTGCATGTTCAGCATCACTTGGCGTGCAACTGGGTGGGCCCGCTATGTATTTTAATAAGCGGTATAACAAAATGCGTGTTGGTACTGATAGGCTACCTAACGCTGACGATGTGCCAGCCGTATTAAATCGGCTTAATCAGGCGCGTGCCTTTTGGGTACTCGTTATTGTGTGTATTGAAATTCTAAAAAGCATTTAAGCTTTACTTAGTAAAAAATTGAATATAAAAAAACCAGCCTCAGCTGGTTTTTTATTCCCCGTATACTTAAGCTACGGTAATGTTTGCAAACTTACGTTTACCTACTTGATAAATATCTGTTGTGCCTTTTGCTATTTCTAGTTTGGTATCGGTGATTTTTTCTTCACCGTTCAGTTTAACTGCACCTTGTTTTATCATGCGCATCGCTTCTGATGTACTGGCAACTAAATTAGCTTCTTTTAATAAGTTAGCGATTAAAATAGTGTCTTCTGCAATGGTTATTGTCAGCTCAGGAATTTCATCTGGCAGCGCTTTTTTCTGAAAACGTTGAATAAAATCGTTGTGTGCAGCTTGTGCATCTTCTTCACTATGAAAACGTGCAATAAGCTCTTTAGCAAGTTCAATTTTGATATCACGCGGGTTAGTACCCTGCTCAACACGTTCTTTTTGCGCTGCTATTTGCTCAATCGAAAGACCACTTAGTAAATCGTAGTAACGCCACATTAATACATCACTAATCGACATCACTTTACCAAACATGTCATTAGGTGCATCAGTAATACCAATATAGTTACCTAAAGATTTAGACATTTTTTGAACGCCATCAGTACCTTCAAGTAATGGCATCATTAAAACAGTTTGTGGCTTTTGGCCTTCAACTTTTTGAAGCTCACGCCCCATAAGTAGATTAAAGCGCTGATCAGTGCCACCAAGCTCTACATCTGACTCTAAAGCAACCGAATCCCAACCTTGTACTAGCGGGTATAAAAATTCGTGTATTGCAATTGGCTGTCCGCCATTGTATCGCTTTTTAAAGTCATCACGCTCAAGCATACGCGCAACCGTTTGGTTAGCAGCTAGTTTAATCATACCTGCTGCGCCTAACTTTTCCATCCACGTTGAATTAAAAGCAACGGTTGTTTTTGCAGGATCAAGAATTTTGAAAACCTGCTCTTTATACGTTTCAGCATTGGCAAGAACATCTTCACGGGTAAGCGGTTTACGTGTCACGTTTTTACCGGTTGGATCACCTATCATGCCCGTAAAATCACCAATTAAGAAAATAACTTCGTGACCTAAGTCTTGGAAAGTTTTCATTTTATTAATTAGTACTGTATGCCCTAAGTGTAAATCTGGCGCTGTTGGATCGAAACCCGCTTTGATTTTTAACTTTTTGCCCGACTTTAGTTTTTCAACTAACTCGTCTTCAATTAATATTTCTTCTGCACCGCGTTTTATCTCTGCAAGAGCGGTTTGTAAATCCACAGTCTATTACTCCAAAATTCTGCCAACAAAGAGGGCTACTAGTTGTTTTGTATAACCTTAGTTTAACAAGGGCTAAATCAAACTTATATGTGCAACTAACATAACAAATTTCTACCTAATTAAAACAACTTTTTAAGTGATTAATGCAACTAAATAAAATACGCACAGTCTGAGATAAATTAAGCGCTAAAAAGGCATATAAAGCCCGATTTTAGCGTAATTCAGCGCGATTTAAAATCTACAAAGCACTGGTATTCGCACAATATTAGGTATATCCTGCAATATTATGTATTTATTATCTTGACAGCAGAAAAAGGCACGTTATGGTTCACGTGGTTAATACCCTCCCCAAAAAACACAAATTGCTTATCTTATGTTTGGTTTCTGCTATTGCCGCCTTGACGTTTCTTCCATCTGAGAAAGCAACCGCGTCTAAAGACAACAATGCAAATGCATTAGAGATTGGCAAGCGCTACGAGCTTCAAGTTAAAGTTGATGACAACGAAAAATTAACCGAGTTAAATTCAGAGCAAGCAGCCGAAAAACTTCCAGAATACGATTTAGTCGACCACCAAGTAAAAACGGGCGACAACTTAGCAATTATATTTAAACGCGCGGGCTTTTCAGCGCAAACGCTACATAAGCTAATTAACACTAACGCAGAAACTCGTAAGCTAACTAAAATTCACCCAGGCGAAGTACTGAGCTTTGCAACCGGTAAAGATGGCACACTTGCGCAATTGCGTTACGTTATTTCTAAAACAGATACGTTGTATGTAACTCTAGACGACGAAGGGAACTACAATACATCTATAGATAACAAAGAAATAGAAACGCTGACCAAAACAGCTGGCGGTGAAATTTCTAGCAGCTTTTGGACTTCGGCAATTGCAGCGGGTTTAAGCGAGCGCCAAATCATGAACTTTGCTGATATTTTTGGTTGGGATGTAGACTTTGCTAACGACATTCGTAAAAACGATCAATTTGGTTTAATTTATGAATCTCACTATGTTGAAGGCGAATTTATCGGTACCGGTAAAATTATAGCGGCTGAGTTCATTAACCAAGGGCAACGCTTTACAGCAATTCGACACACCGACGGCAATTTTTATACCCCCGAAGGCCGTAGTATGAAAAAAGCATTTTTACGTGCCCCCGTTAATTTTAAATATATTAGCTCGAGTTTTAACCCACGTCGCTTACACCCAGTTACAGGGCAAGTAAAAGCACACCGCGGTATTGATTACGCTGCACGTACTGGCACACCCGTTGTTGCATCGGGTAATGGTAAAGTGGTTAAGGCAGGTTACAGTAAGTACAATGGTAACTACGTATTTATTAGCCACGGTACACAGTATGTCACCAAGTATTTACACCTTAACAAAAAGCTTGTTAGAACAGGTCAAAAAGTAAAACAAGGTGATAAAATTGGTACTGTAGGCGCTACAGGTCGTGTGACTGGCGCGCATTTACATTATGAGTTTTTGGTTAACGGTGTTCACCGTAATCCTAAAACGGTTAAATTACCAAAGTCTGAGCCACTCCCCCGCTCTGAGCTTGCTAAATTTAAACCTATTGCCGAAAACTTTATTGCTCAATTAGAGCGTAACCGCGAGTTACAACTAGCACTTAAGTAACCGCGTTATTAATTTATTAAAAAGCCCTTGCAGGTTTAGCCTGCAAGGGCTTTTTTAGTGTTTTTGTTTTAAAAATAAGTTGGTTAGCTCACATAGAGCCGTTCCATATTAAAGGCTTTGCATCTTAATTTTATATTAATAGCTTTACACTCCTAATTCATTAATACATAAATAAGTTGAATAACTAAAGAGCCCATCACTAATGGCCAAATATATTTACTGTATTTTGCCGCCCCCTCAAGCCCCATTTTGCTTTGGTATTTTTCAAGTAATGGGATCAGTATTACCAATGCTATAAATAAACACACTAAAATAATAATTACGTTCATTAAAAAACCTCTTTATGGCACTTCGCAGCCTTTTGCGCTTTCGTATAAGGCATACCAATGCTCTCGGCTTAAATGAACATTAATAGCCTCACACGATGCGTTTATACGTTTAGCGTTAGTGGTGCCAATAATGGGTTGAATCGATGCAGGGTGGCGCAGCAGCCACGCAAGTACAATTGCCTCAGCAGAGGTATCATAAATTGCAGCAAGTTTATTTACTAAAATACTTGTGTTGATATCGGCTTGCGACGCCTTTGATAAATCGCCACCGGTATATAAACCTTGGCACAAGCTACCCCAACTTTGTATTTGAATATCAAAGCTGCGGCAGTATTCAATGCTACCGGGCGTAAAGTTAATGTCTTTACCGTCGCTGTTACCAACATACAGACCTTCGTCTATAAATTGATGTTTTTGCAAACTGGCCTCTATTTGATTAGCAACAATCGGCATATCAAGGGCATGCTGTAAAAAGTTGATTTGGTGTTGCTGCATGTTTGATACGGCAAAATGTTTTACTTTGCCACTTTCTTTTAAACAGCTAAATACACGAGCAACTTCATCAACTTCCATTAATGGGTCTGGACGATGTAGCATTAGTACATCAAGGTATTGCGTATTTAATCGCTTAAGTGAGTTTTCTACCGACTGCTCAATCCAATCTGCTGAAAAGTCATAGCGCTTAGGGCCCTGGTCGTCAGCAAATTTTATTCCGCATTTTGACTGAATGTACATGTGCTCTCTAAGTTCTGGTCGCTCACTGAGTGCCTGACCAAATACCTGTTCTGCTTTACCAAAAGTGTATATATCTGCATGATCAAAAAAATTAATGCCGCCTTCAATCGCGTTATCAATGCATTCGTGGGTTTGTTTAAGATGTGCGCTGGTAATTGGGTCTTTATTCCAACCGCCTCCCAACCCCATACATCCAAATACAAGTTTACTAACATTAGGTAAATAGTGAGCCAATGGAGTGTGAAGCATAATGACTATCCTTAAAATTGCGAAGAACCACCACTTTAAACAAAAAACTTAAAACAAGAAACCATTAACGAACAGAAATTCAGGGCAAAAAAAAGCGCAGTAAACTGCGCTCAATGGTTGGTTGAAATCTAAAATCAATTTAGCCAACAAGTGCCAACAAAATACCTGCAGCAACCGCACTGCCTAACACGCCCGCCACATTAGGGCCCATTGCGTGCATAAGTAAAAAGTTATGTGGGTTATTTTCAAGTCCCACTTTATTTACTACGCGAGCAGCCATAGGAACAGCTGATACACCAGCGGCACCAATTAACGGGTTAATAGGTGTTTTAGATATTTTATTTAAGCCTTTAGCCATAAATACACCTGACGCTGTACCAATACCAAAAGCAAGGGCGCCCAACACTAAAATACCAATGGTTTCTAGCGTTAAGAAATCATCTGCTGCAAGCTTAGAACCAACCGCTAACCCTAAAAATATGGTCGTTATGTTGATAATTTCATTTTGCGCACTGTTACTTAAACGGTCAACAACACCCGACTCACGCATTAAATTACCTAAACAGAACATACCTACTAGCGGAATTGCTGCTGGTAAAAACATCGCGGTTGCAGTGAGTACCATAAGTGGAAAAATAATTTTTTCCTTTTTAGATACTTTACGTAGCTCAGGCATTTTTATTTGGCGCTCTTCAGGCGTTGTAAGTGCACGCATAATAGGAGGCTGAATTATTGGTACTAGTGCCATGTAAGAGTAAGCAGCCACTGCAATTGCCCCTAATAAATCAGGCGCTAGCTTTGAGGCTAAAAATATTGCCGTTGGGCCATCAGCCCCGCCAATAATAGCAATAGCTGATGCATCTTGAAGCGAAAACTCAAAACCAGGTATGAAGTTAAGTAAAATTGCACCAAACAAGGTCGCAAAAATACCAAACTGAGCCGCAGCCCCCAGCAATAACATACGTGGGTTTGCTATTAGCGCACTAAAGTCAGTTAATGCACCAACCCCCATAAATATTAATAGCGGAAAAATCCCGGTATCTATACCCACATAGTAAACTGAGTACAAAAGCCCGCCTGGGTCAGACATACCAGCAACCGGAATATTAGTTAATATCGCGCCAAAGCCAATTGGTAATAAAAGCAGAGGCTCAAAGTTTTTAGATATCGCTAAAAACAATAACAAACAGCCTACTGCAATCATTATCAAGCCAGGAAACGTAAAGTTAGCAAGACCTGTTGCATGCCAAAGGTTTAAAAGACCTTCCATTTATACGACCTCCTTAAGCCAACGCAATAATTGCGTCACCGGTGGTCACTGAGTCACCTTCAGACACTAGCACTTCAGCAATTGTACCTGTATGCATTGCACGTACTTCAGTTTCCATTTTCATGGCTTCCATAATCACAACAACATCACCTTCGTTTACAACCTGACCCGCTTTCACTTTAACTTTAAAAATATTACCTGCTAAAGGTGCATTTAGCGTTTCACCCGAAGCCACTGAAGCAGACTGAGGTAAATGCTCTGAATCTTTTAATGTGACCTCTTTAAGTTCACCGCCTTGCGCTACGACAACGTCGTAAACTTTACCGTCTACCTTAACGCTGTATTGCTCAGCCTTAACACTGTTACTACTTGCTGATGACTTGGCTGGCGATTTACTTGTGTTATTTTCTTCGCTTGGTACCGGTTCAAATGCATCAGGATTATTACGGTTTTTGATGAATTTTAAACCAACCTGTGGGAATAACGCATAAGTAAGTACGTCGTCTATTTTATCCTCAGCAAGCGTTAAACCTTGCTCTTGTGCTTCTTTTAATAGCTCAGCTTCAAGTGTTTCAAGTTCAGGAGCAATGTTATCAGCAGGGCGACACGTAATAACGTCGCTGCCATTGAGTACGCGCTCTTGCAGCTCTTTATTCATTGGAGCTGGTGTTAAACCATATTCGCCTTTTAAAACGCCTGCGGTTTCTTTAGTGATAGTTTTATAACGCTCACCTGTCAGCACATTAAGTACAGCTTGAGTACCCACAATTTGTGATGTTGGTGTAACAAGAGGAATAAAGCCTAAGTCTTCGCGTACACGCGGTATTTCAAGTAGTACTTCGTTAAGCTTATCAGCGGCACCTTGCTCTTTAAGTTGGTTTTCCATGTTAGTTAACATGCCACCTGGTACTTGAGCGAGTAAAATACGTCCATCTACGCCTTTTAAACTCCCTTCAAACGCTGCATATTTTTTACGAACATCTCTAAAGTAAGCTGCAATTTCTTCAAGTTGGTTTAAGTCAAGCTCAGTATCTCGCGCTGTACCTTCAACAATTGCTACAATGGTTTCTGTTGCTGAGTGACCATAAGTCATACTCATAGACGAGATAGCTGTATCAAGCATATCAATACCTGCATCAATCGCTTTTTGGTACGTAGCAGTACTTAAACCTGTTGTAGCATGGCATTGCATAGCAATTGGAATCGACACTGTTTCTTTCAGCGCTTTTATAAGCTCTTCTGCGTCATATGGCTTTAACAAACCCGCCATATCTTTAATACAAATTGAATGACAACCCAGCTCTTCTAATTGCTTGGCTAGCGTTAACCACATATCAAGTGTATGAACAGGGCTTACCGTATACGAAATAGTACCTTGAGCATGAGCACCTACCTTAACAGCCGCTTTAATGGCTGTTTCTAGGTTACGTACATCATTCATTGCATCAAAAATACGAAACACATCAACACCGTTTTTGTGTGCGCGCTCAACAAACTTTTCAACAACATCGTCAGCATAATGGCGGTAACCTAATAAGTTTTGACCGCGTAATAGCATTTGCTGCTTAGTATTTGGCATCGCTTTTTTAAGCGCACGAATACGTTCCCACGGATCTTCACCTAAATAACGAATACAAGAATCAAAGGTCGCACCGCCCCACGATTCAATTGACCAGTAACCTGCATCATCTAATTTACTTGCAATCGGTAGCATGTCATCTAAGCGCATACGCGTGGCAAGTAATGACTGATGCGCATCACGAAGAACCAATTCTGTTAATTTTAATTTAGCCATGTGTGTGCCCCTTATTTGTTATTTGATTTGTACTGAGCAATGGCAGCACTAATAGCAGCGATGTGCTCATTTGGCACACCTTGAGATTTAAACGATGGTGACTTAACTGGAGTCGCAACTTCAGCAGGGCTAAAACGCGCCACTAAGTTAGACATTATTGTAACTGCGCCAATTAATATCGAAAGAAAGACAAACACTCCAACCATACCTGTTAGCATTAAGCTACCAGCGGTTGTAAGTACAGCACCTATATCCATTTTTCTCCCCTTGAAACCCATATCGAAAATAAAAAGTCGATTTAGTTAAATATTTATTCACTAGATAATAACAAAACAAATATCTTTGTCTAGCCATTGTAAATTGGTAAAACCAATTAAAATAAAAATAACATATAACCAAATTTATTAACCACAGTAAAAACCCTTACCCATCAACACCCCATAATACACACAAAAAATACTCACTATATTTTTAAGCTATAGCTGAATTTTTAACAAAGCCGAATTCCCTGTACTTTACTGAACCTAAAATCACTCACAATGTGTAGAAAAAAACAAACTTGTTAATTGGTCTTACCAAGAGAGGCTTTTTTAAGCATCTTTAAATTGCAACCTATACTTGTGTGTGAATAAGTTACACAACTCAACGTAAAAGTTACCAATTTAACAAAGTCAAAAAACAAACAAAAACACACAAGATACTGATATAAAACAAAAATATATTATGGCACAGTACTGGCATTAGCTATTGTGTACAAATTTGATAACCAAGGAGAAAACAATGTTACGCTGGACAATCACATTTTTAGTTATTGCTTTAATCGCTGCAGTGTTGGGTTTTGGTGGCATCGCAGGTGCCGCAGCTGGTATAGCAAAAATTATATTCTTTATTTTTATAGTACTTTTAGTTATTTCGTTAGTTTCAGGTGCGCTACGTGGTAAATCGCCCAGGTAGGCATATACTCAACTAACACTACAATTTTATTTATTTACAAGGAATTACATTATGAACTCTACAACTTTAAAAGCAGCACTAATTGGTCTTTTCGCAAGTTTTTTCATCATGGGTTGTCAAGATAACAACGCAGAAGAAGCCGGTGAACGTATCGATGAAGTAGTAACAGATGTACAAAATTCTGTTGAAGATACGTGCGAAGAAGTGAAAGAAGGCGTAAACGCTGAAGAAACTAACTGTTAATCGTTAGCATATTATTAAAAAAACGGCTCTTAAGCCGTTTTTTTGTGCCTAAAATAAATGCACACATTATAAAGCTGCTCATTTATAAGCGAACTTGCTAAAATATATAAAACGATTTTTAAAGCAAGGCACTATGTCATTTTCAACCACCTACACACTTGATAAACCCTACTTTTACGAATGCTTTGACGAGTCACTTCCTTACAGCAAACGCGCACAACCTAAGTACTTTTTACTGGTACTGTTAGTCTCGCTTGGTTTATTTAGCATTTACGGTTTAGCTGATCATTATTTAGGAACATTTTTGATCATGGTTGCTGTGCTTGAATGCGTTGCTTTTTATTACCGCAGGCCATGGTGGGTGACCAGACAAATGTTTAGCCGAGCATCAGGTTCTGAGGTTACACTCACTTTTGATGATGAAGGCATTAAATCGGCAAACCATTACAAAAGCTACCAACTAGCTTGGCAAGACATCGCTGAGGTAATTGAAACGCCACGGGGCGTGTTAATTAAAAATAAAAACAGCCTGCAATATATTTCAAAGCAAATACTCACAGATGAAATGCTCGATTTTATAAACAAAAAAGCCACTCAATGAGTGGCTTTTTGACTTAACTAAATAATTTATTTAGCTAGGTATACGTGTTGATTAAGCATTGCCCGGATTAGGGTTAGACTTTTCAGCTTGTATACGCATGTAAATTTCTTCACGATGCACTGATACGTCTTTTGGTGCGTTTACACCAATTCGAACTTGATTTCCTTTAACACCTAAAACGGTCACTGTTACTTCGTCACCGATCATAAGGGTTTCACCTACTCTACGAGTTAGTATTAGCATTCTCTTGCTCCCATGTTCCAATTAAAATTATAAGATTCCGCTTATCCATATTAATGAAAAATAGACTAAAAAGTAAGTAAAAACTCACTATCTATCTACTTTCCGTTAAAAATGCTTTATGTAATGCACGAACTGCCAACTCAAGGTACTTTTCATCTATTAAAACAGAGATTTTAATCTCTGAAGTAGACACTAAAACCACGTTAATATTTTCCTGCGCCAATGCATCAAAAAATAAACTAGCAACACCCCAGTGCGATTTCATGCCCATACCAACAGCAGATACTTTTGCTATGGTTGTTATCCCGCTTATATTTTCAGCACCTAAGGACACCTTTTTCTCGGTTAGTAATTCAAGTGCTTGCAGGTAGTCATTCGAGTGCACAGTAAAAGCATAGTCTATTTTTTCAAAGATATGATTAACTTGATTAATCATATCTATTTCGATGCCGTTATCAGCAAAAAGTTTCAAAATTTTTACAAGATTTTGAGTGCCACTTTGTACACCCTGTACCTTAATTAAGCACTCATCTGCGTTAAATGCAATACCCGAAACAACTTTACTTGGCATGTCGTTTTCCTCAAACGTGATCAATGTCCCTTCATCGGGATTAAAGCTCGAAAGCACCCTTAGTGGAACATTGTGTTTACCCGCCGCCTCAACAGAACGAATATGCAATACTTTAGCACCTAAGCTTGCCAACTCTAGCATTTCAGCAAAGGTCACTTTACTCATTCTTCGTGCGTTAGGTTCAATCCGAGGATCTGTAGTATATACGCCGTCAACATCGGTATAGATCTGACATTCGTCGGCTTTTATAGCCGCAGCTATTTCTACCGCCGACGTATCAGTACCGCCTCTGCCAAGGGTTGTTATATTGCCTTCAACATCACGCCCCTGAAACCCGGCAATAATAGCAATACGGTTATGCTCAAGCTCATGCTTTAAACGTGTAGCTGCAATGTCTGTAATGCGGGCTTTACCGAACATATTATCGGTTTGAATATTAACTTGATCGGCCAATAGGCTTACGGCTGAGTGGCCGCGTTTGATTATAGCCATAGCCAATAACGAAACCGATACTTGCTCGCCGGTACTAATTAGCACGTCGAGTTCTCGGTTGCTTGGACGGGAATCTATTTGTTTGGCAAGATTAATTAAGCGGTTGGTTTCTCCCGACATAGCCGAGAGAACCACAACCACTTGATGACCTTGTTGCCTAGTTTTAACAACAAGGTCGGCGACCGCTTCTATTCGCTCTATTGAACCAACCGACGTGCCGCCATACTTTTGTACAATTAACGCCACTTAGGCTTAAGTACGCTCAGTTAACCAAGCAGTAACGCTATCAAGTGCAGCAGCAAGGTTTTGTGGCTCAGAACCACCGGCTTGTGCCATATCAGGACGGCCGCCACCTTTACCGCCTACTTGGCCGGCCATGTGGTTAACTAAATCACCGGCTTTTACTTTACCAGTTAAGTCTTTAGTCACACCGGCAATTAGGCTTACTTTTTCGCCGCTGGCAACACCGAGGGCAATAACACCTGAGCCAATCTTGTTTTTAAGGTCATCAACCATACCACGAAGCGCTTTAGACTCAGTACCTTCAACGTTTGCAACCAATAGCTTAACGCCATTAATTTCTACAATCGAATCAAGTAAAGACGCACCTGCAGCGCTCGCTAACTTGTCGTTAAGCTGAGCAATTTGCTTTTCAAGGCCTTTAGACTTCTCAAGTAATGCTGTTACTTTTTCAAGTACTGATGCGCTATCGCCTTTCACAAGCGCTGCTACATCGCTAAGCTGTTGCTCTTGCTCACTTACATAAGCAACTGCATCTGCGCCAGTTACTGCCTCTATACGGCGAACACCGGCAGCAATACCGCTTTCAGATACAATTTTGAATAAGCCAATATCACCCGCACGCTCAACGTGTGTACCACCACAAAGCTCAATTGAGTAATCACCAATGGTTACTACGCGTACTTCGTCGTCATACTTTTCGCCAAACAGCGCCATAGCACCTTTCGCTTTAGCATCATCAATAGCCATAAGCTCAGTGTTAAGTGCAAAGTTACGGCGAATTTCGTCGTTAACTACACGCTCAATATCACGTAGCTCGTCTTTAGTAACGGCTTCAAAGTGCGAGAAATCAAATCGTAAACGATCCGCTTGAACTAACGAGCCTTTTTGGCTTACATGTTCACCTAATAACTGGCGTAATACTTCATGTAAAATATGCGTAGCTGTATGGTTTTTCTTAATACGATCACGGCGTGCGTCATCAATAGTGGCATCCACTTTATCGTTAATACCAATACGGCCTTGTACTTTACCGTGGTGCGCAAATGCATTACCCAATTTAGTGGTGTTAGTCACATTAAACTCGCCACCAGCAACTATAATTGTACCGGTATCGCCCGTTTGGCCGCCAGATTCTGCGTAAAACGGTGTGCGGTCTAGTACAACAATACCTTCTTGGCCATCTTCTAATAACTGTACGGCCTCACCACCAGCAAACACTTCAACCACTGTCGCACTATAATGCGTGCTGTCGTAGCCTTTAAAGTCAGTGTGTTTATCTGATTTTAATTGCTCGTTGTAATCGGCACCAAATTTACCCGCTTGCTGCGCAGTTTTACGCTGTACAGCCATGCATTCTTCAAAGCCTTTATGATCAATCGTCATTTGGCGTTCACGCGCAACATCGGCTGTTAAATCGGCAGGGAAACCATAGGTATCGTAAAGTTTAAATACTAAATCGCCTGGGATCACATCGCCTTTAAGGTCACTTAAGCTTTCTTCTAAAATAGCTAAGCCACGCTCAAGTGTTTTACCAAATTGCTCTTCTTCAATGCGTAATACTTTTTCGATAATTTCTTGTTGCTTAGCAAGCTCAGGGTACGCTTGACCCATTTGCTCAATAAGTGCAGCAACTAATTTAAAGAAAAACGCGCCTTGTGCGCCAAGCTTATTACCATGGCGAACTGCACGGCGAATAATACGACGAAGCACGTAACCACGGCCTTCGTTAGATGGCATAACACCATCTGAAATTAAAAATGCACACGAACGAATATGATCGGCTACTACGCGAAGTGACTTATCGTCCATATCTTGCGCGTTAGTGACACTTGCAGCTGCTGCAATTAAGCCTTGGAATAAATCGATTTCGTAGTTTGAATGCACGCCCTGCAAAATAGCAGAAATACGCTCAAGCCCCATGCCCGTATCTACAGATTGCTTAGGTAGTGGCTCCATAGTACCGTCGCTTTGGCGGTTGTACTGCATAAATACTAGGTTCCAAATTTCGATAAAACGGTCACCGTCTTCCTCTGGAGAGCCTGGAGGACCACCCCAAATATGCTCACCGTGATCGTAAAATATTTCAGAACACGGACCACACGGGCCTGTATCGCCCATTGACCAAAAGTTGTCTGAAGTAGCAATACGAATAATGCGATCTTCACTTAAACCAATATCTTTTGACCAGTACTCAAACGCTTCTTCATCATCATGATAAATAGTAACAAGCAGTTTTTCTTGAGGTAATTTAACAACCTCAGTTAAAAATTCCCACGCAAACTTAATAGCCTCTTGCTTAAAGTAGTCACCAAAACTGAAGTTACCTAGCATTTCAAAAAATGTGTGGTGGCGCGCCGTGTAACCCACGTTTTCTAAATCGTTATGTTTACCACCAGCACGTACACAACGCTGTGAGCTTGTTGCACGTGTATATGGGCGAGATTCAGCGCCTAAAAATACATCTTTAAATTGCACCATACCGGCATTGTTAAACAATAACGTGGCATCGTTACCCGGAATAAGCGAGCTTGAAGGAACAACTTGGTGTTGTTTGCTGGCAAAAAAGTCTAAAAACTGTTGCCTAATTTGTGCGGTAGTCATGTGCTGCATGTGAAAATCTCACCCGTATTTACTGTGATTGCATTGCAAAATCGATTTGTTCATAGCTAAAACCTCGATACATTAAGTAGCGCACGCGCTTAGCCTTGTCTTTGTAATCGAGGTTTGCCGGTGTATTTGAATATTTTTTGTTGTACGCATCCTGCGCAAGCTCAAACCAGTCTATTTCAAGCTCTTCAACTACCCTTTCGAGTAGCGAACGGTCAATCCCTTTGCCCATGGCCTCGCTTTGAATTCGCTTGAGCCCATGGCATTTAAAAATGTGTTTTCTTACAAAGCCTTCACAGTAACGTTGCTCGTTTATAAAGTTGTGCTTTTCGCACCAATCAAGCAAGTTTTCGATAAACTCATCTGTGGCTTCTTTTTGCTGTAATTTAAAGGTTAACTCACGGCGCGAGTATTCTTGGCGTCCGAGTAACCAAAGTACATAATTTTTTAATTTTTGTTTTAACTTATCATCCATTAAGCGTCAAAGCGTCCGCTTGTTTCACTGCTAAGTGGCTTAACATTTTTGTCGTCACTTGGCGGGACAATCGGCATAAAAATCGCCTGATAAGAAACAAAAAAACTAATGTAGCAAATCGGCATTAAAATCAACAGTGGTAAGAACGATAAGAACATAGAAACCGCCATAAATAGTACGCAAATAACACCAAAAACACTTAGCGGAAACAAATTATGATAAAAAACCATAAGCGATTGCTTAAGCGCCGTTAAAATACGTTGCTCTTTATTAAAATAAACAAGCGGTACCGCATAGGCAAAAGCTGTTAAATAAATAAGCATGGCCATAAAAAATAAAATAACACTCGCACCCGAAATACTCGCAAGAGTTTGCTCAAGTGCAGCCTGAGGCTCAAGCCCTGGCTGGCTCATAATTGCTACGGCATCGGCAAATAAACCGTTTGCTAATAACGCCATTAAAATACCCGCCCCCATTTGGTATAACGCCAAACGTACCAAACCTAAACGGTTGCCTTTAGCTGAAAATGGCTTAAGGATGTCAGCCAACATAATTTTGCCGCCTTGCTGCTTGGTCAGCACCGCTTGGTAAAAGCCGGCAGTTAAAAAAGGCGTAGCCAGTGCAGCAACCACTTGCAGTAAAGGTAAAAACAACGACAGTAAGCCCACAATGCCAATAAATAAATGCATAAAAATAAACGTCATTGGCTGGGTTTTAAAAATAAGCCACCCCGCTTTTAACCACTTTAGCCCGGCATCTGCTTTAAATACTCGTAATTGTGTAGACATACTTGCTCTTAATTTATAACGAAACACGCCAAGTATAACTTGGCGTTGGGTGGGATCACAGGGGCAGATCAGTAATATTAAGGTTTTTTAATTTTTTTAATATCTAGCATATGTGCGCCATGCTTTATTTTGGTTTCTAAGTAGGCTTTATTACCTGCTACACCCGCTTTTATGTGTGCGTGTGTACCAATAACCGTATCAACTTCAATACCCGCATCTTTTAAGGCATTGAGCTTTTTAGGGTTGTTGGTCATTAATTTAACGTGCTTTAAGTTAAGCGCATTAAGCATTAATACCGCATCAGAAAAGTCGCGTAAGTCATCTGCAAAACCTAAATGATTATTGGCCTCATAGGTATTCATACCTTGCGATTGCAGTACATAAGCATCAATTTTATTGTATAAACCAATACCACGGCCTTCTTGGCGTAAATACAACAAAATACCGCCTTGCTCATGCATCATTTCAATACATTCGTTTAACTGTTCGCCGCAATCACAACGTGATGAATGAAATACATCCCCCGTTAAACACTCCGAATGCATACGAATAAGGGGTACATCTTGCTCGGTATCTGCGTTATTAAACACCATAGCAATATGTTCTTGACCATCTTTTAGGTCAGTAAATGACACTATTTCTGCAGGGATATCACTGTTTTTGCCAACATTTAGCTGGACTCTTGCTCTTACTTGCGCCACGACAAATCCAAATATTTAAATAACTACGACACGACAATAAAGTGATAATATCACAAAAGAGTAAAATTAGATCGTAGTACAACACTGTTTATCGCAATTATATGGCGACGACAGCCCCTGTTTTCAATGATTAAACCTAATTAACCTGAACTCTGAATAATAAACCTATCTTTAGCAGCTATTTTAGCGCTAACTCCGTTGAATTTACTTGCAATAGGCCTGCTATTTACGCGTAAATTCGCCTTGTTTCATTGAAAATCTCTGACTAGAAAAATAAAATTTAAATATCACCATTATTCAACATGTTAGAAACTCTCTTAAACAGCGTTCATGCTAATTAAAAAACACATTAAATCAGCATATAACAGTGGCTTTTGTACCTATACAATGACAACAGTTATCATGTGTAGTAAATTACTTTTAATTAGATTATTCGTAATTTTACATGCCTATTCAATTAAATTTAATGCAGCTAACGCTAAAATAGCGATTTAAAAATGCGTAATTATTCAACGTTCAGGTTCACAATTAATAAGGATCATTATGAAGCCACAACACCTTGCTCTACTTGTTGGATTAAGCTTATCTGCCTTTACAAATAATGCACTTGCTAGCCAAGCTGATAACGCTAAAGCCGCATTTTCAACTGCTTACCAGAGCTACCTAAACGCTGTAGAAACAAAACACGATATTGAGCAAGCCGCAAAACAGGCTTACACCACAGGGCTTAATTTTTACGGTGATAAAAGCGACAACACAGCAAACCTTGCTATTAATTATGCTAAAGCCATTACACCGCCAAGCACAACAAGCAGCAAAAAAAACATCAGGCAACAGCGTTACAGCCTTTACTCGCAAGCCTATACAATTTTAGCTGATAACCATGGTAAAAATTCAATACAAACACTCGACGCACTTTTAGGTAAAGCCGAAAATGCTAAATCAGCGTCTTTGGCAGAAGATCATCTCGAGCGTATAATCGACATTGCCAAAGCACAAAATAAACCCAAATTTGTTGCCGATATGCAATTTGAAGCCGCGTCGTTGTTAGCAAGTAAGTTTGCACATAAAAAATTTCGTGCAGCCCAAAAATTGCTAACCGAAGCCGATGAGTACTACCGTGAAAATTTAGACGAAAACACGGTTGAGCGAATCAAAGCAGACTTTTTAGTCGCCTCGTTTGCGCAAAGTAAGAAAAAATATACAAAAGCGATTGAGCGTCTAAACCATGTTGTTTCGGTATTCGATAGCAACCTAAGCTTTGATCATAACGCCGAACTTACCGCGCACTCAAAACTTGTAAACCTCTACGAAAAAACAGGTCAAAGCGAGCAAGCAACTAAACATTGTTTAGCCATTGCTGAAATGGTGCCATGGAAAGATTCACAAGAACAAACACCGGTTTATCGCCAACCACCTGAGTACCCAATAAATAAAGCCCGCCAAAATACAGATGGTATTGTTGTTCTTAAGTTTGATGTAGACACCGCGGGTTTTGTAAAAAACTCATCAGTAATAAGCTCAGAAGGTGGCCACGCATTTGAAAAGTCAGCACTAGAGGCACTTAAAAAATGGCGTTACGCACCCAAGTTTGAAAACGGAAGCCCTGTAGTAGCAAGCACTCAGGTGCAAATAGATTTTAAAATAAACCGCTAGCGGTTTTACAAATGCAAAAGGCGCTATTTAGCGCCTTTTATTTTTGTATTGTTTTAGTGTTGTTTTAGTTTACGGCGTCCTAAAACTCGTAACTGATACGAATAGCCCCATCGGCTCTTTTTTCGTTGCTGTCGCTTGTTTTACCGTAGCCCGCATCAAGTATGAGTCTAAAACCACGACTATTTAAGCCGTTAAAGTTATAACTGTATGTAAGCCCAACACCATGTGTGGTTTCATCATCAAATATTTGCCCGAGCGCACAACTAAAAATATTACCCAGCTCACTAGCAATGTCGTCAGTGTTTGTGCTTTCACATGGTTGATCGGTATCACGTGCGCCAATAGCCCCAACTAATACACCAAATGCATGTTTATTGTTATTACTTACAGCTTGTTCAAAGCCCACAGAAAAGCCATCATCTAGGCCAATTTTATAGTTTGCATACCAGCGCTGGGTATTGTTGTCTGCCGATAAAGACGCTTCAGGAACAACCAAATAAGGGTAACCACCCCCAATCGAAAAGCTCACATCATTGGCATAAGCAGAACCCGAACTAAGTGATAAAGCCAGTAGTAATATTTTTGTATTCATAACATTCCTTTTAAGTAAGCATAAATCGTACTTAATTAAGGAACAAAGGGCAATAAAACAAATGTTCGTTAATGTAACAAAGCTGATAAAAGGCGCTTACATTTTAGCAAGTATGTTATCGCTGGCCGCTTCTATTAAATCGAGCACGTTTTCAAAGCCGTCGTCACCACCGTAATATGGGTCGGGTATAGCGCTAATACTTTGATCGCCGTACTCTAAAAACAACGCTAATTTATAATGTAAATGCGCTGGGCACTGCTCTTGTAAATCAGCTAAATTTTGTTTGTCGGCCGCTAAAATTAAATCAAACTCGGTAAAGTCGCTGGTGCGAACTTTACGCGAGTATATTCCTTTAAAACTGTAACCACGTTTTTCACCCGCCGCCATTGAACGGCTATCGGGCGGATTACCTTCGTGATAGCCAATTGTACCTGCAGAATCGACCACCACCTTTACACCCAAGGTTTTTGCACGCGCTTTTAGTACCGCCTCGGCAGTAGGTGAACGGCAAATATTGCCTAAACATACAATTAATACCTTTTTCATTGCGGCTCCTTAAATTGGGCTTTAAAACTGTTTTAGTATGCTCTCTTCGTAATCGTCAGCATTAAGCGTTAAATTAAACTGTGCAGCAACCGAATCCAACTCTGCTTGCTTAATGGCTAGGTCTTCCATTGTTATAAGGTTGTCGTCTAGCTGCCATAATAAACGCGAGCCCGCATAACTGTAATGAATGGCTAAGAGTGCAGCGGGGTTACCTTCGCGCCCAGCCGCTTTTAACTTTGGCATTTTACGGGTTATTTTATTAAGTGCCTGTTTTAGCTCCCATACATAAACCACTTCGGTCATATAAGGATGAGTGCGGTATTTATTTAACAACCACCCTATGGCTAAACTTGTAATAACCACACCGGTTAAGTTCCAATGAAAATGGCTTCCGCTTTCATCCGGAAGCAACGCAATCAGCGTTTGCGATATAGCTAAGCTCCCCGCCGCAAGCGAAGCCGCACAGCCCACAATGACACGATTTAAATGCTTACGGTAACGCGCTTTATTTATTTCAATGAGTTGCATAACAGCCTAAAAAGTTAATAAGTAAAAGAATGCTAAACGCTATTGTAACTAAACCCCGCATTTTTTATAAAAATATTTCACCCCTTTTTGATTTGCCACCCGTTATAGCTCTGAAAACCACATAATGAGTTAACTAGGAGCGGCTTATGCACACACTTGAAACCCCAAATAACCCAACATTTATAAAAACATCAACCGCCGTTATTGGTGGTGCAGCAATGACCTTTGCCGCCTTTGCATTTATGCAATACCTAATCAGTGGCGACCAACGCGCACCACTAGACCCAGGCAAAGAAATAACGGTTGAAATATTTAAAGTGCCCGAAGATTCAAAAGTAAGGCACATAGATAAAATACCAGAACCACCTACACCAAAAGTGCCGCCTAAAGCGCCACCGCGGGTAACACCGAGTGCCGACCCCGTTATGGCAATCAACACGGCGCCGCCATTAATAATGGATAACTTTGGTGACGGCATTAACAATACCCTTAACCGCCCAACGGGAGATGCCTCACCCATTGTGCGCATAAATCCAAAGTACCCAACCACCGCTGCGCGTGATGGCATAGAAGGCTGGGTACAACTTAGCTTTAATATTTCGCCCACTGGCGAAGTAATTGACGCGGTAGTTTTAAACGCCGAACCAAAACGTATTTTTAACCGCGAAGCACTGCGCGCTATTAAACGTTGGAAATACCGCCCAAAAGTAATTGAAGGTGTGGCACAATTACAAACAGAACAAACGGTTCAACTTGATTTTAAATTAGATAACTCTATTTAACGGACTAAACGCCTATGCTAATGAGTATTAAAACCTGGTTATTTGAAACGCCCAGCAAAGACTGCATGGCGCGTTATGCAAAAAGTGGAGAAAACCGTCACTTAGAGCAGCTTATTGCCCTTTACAGTAACGATTTATACCACTACCTAGTTACGCAATCTAATACTCACTTAGCATACGACGTAAGCCAGCAAACGTGGCTAAAAGTAATTGAAAAGCGCCACCTTTACCAAGCGCAAACCACGCCTAAAGCGTGGTTATTTAAACTCGCACGTAACACGTTAATAGACGAATACCGCAAACAGCAACATTTTGTGGAGCTAGACGAAAACAGCCTACAACCTTTGCAAAGTGCCAATCAAAGCGAATTAACACATAGTGACTCGCACATAGGTGACACACACATAAGCTACGAAGCGTTTAACACAGCGCTCAAGCAACTGAGCTTTGTGCAGCGCGAAGCCATCACCTTACAACAAGAAGGTTTTAGCCTTGCCGACATAGAGCTTATAACGCAAAGCAACGCCCAAACCATAAAAACAAGGCTACGCTACGCCAAACAAAACCTAAAACAATTATTAGGAGATTATAATGAACAAGCCTGATGAGCAGTTTGATGAAAAGCTTACAAACCACTTTAAAGCGCGTAAAGCACGTACCACCCTTTCGCATGCTCAACAAAAGGCGTTAAAACACAGCGTAGCCCAAAAACAACCTAAAAAGTTAGGCTTTGCCCTGCAACTCACAAGCCTTACCTGCGCTCTGGGCTTACTGGCCTTTATAGTGTTTGACAGCAACAACGTAATAAATACCGCCCCTACAACCGTATTAAACACCATAGACATTCACGACTACTCGTTCATCACAACACATGAAATAGATCAAACAGGCAGCTACGCAAGCGCCATAACGCAACAAAAACGCGCGCTCGACACCCAATTAGCAAACGATTTACGCCGCCACCAGCAACGCCACATAGAATACGGCACGCTCGTAAAGGTCGACAACGACTGGTATATAGCCAGCTGTAATGACGAGGTACTGGTACAAATTAAACAATCACTACTCAGCGATTTAAAAACTAAACACGCGGTTGAAAGTGGCATAAACACCGGTGATATGCTGGCCATGGCACATAACGGCAAAGGGCAGATTGTAGGGCTTAAACATGCAGGAGTTGGGGTGAGGCAGTGCAAGGCTTAGATTCAGGTTCAGGTTCAGGTTCAGGTAACTTGCCAAAAACCTAGCCAATATTTAAATAGTTATTTAACAAAGCCTACTACTTCGCAGGCTTGTAGTGGCGGATATAACGATAGGCAAATGTATTATTATCAAGCTCGTCGCAATAACCCTTAAAGTCGTCACTGAGCATCATTTGTACGTCGTTTATAATCGCTTGCTCTTTAACATGTTTATCAAAGCTCAATAATAGCTGACGGCCTTGTTTAGCATCAATAAGGCACCCAAAGTTATAAATAGCGAATAACCTTGCAAATTTATCTCCTGCTTCTTCTGCTTGTAAAAGCAGCGCTTGTCCTCTGTCGTTATTAATAATACGGCCAAGAATAAATTGAGCGCGAGAATCTGATTGTTTATCAGCTAAATAACGCAATATAACTTCGGCCTGAAAGCTGTCTTGCGGAAAATCACCATGATATTGTCCTTTTTCATCAAAGTGACGGCCTGAATAATAAGCATAGGCATAGGTTAATGCTTTTTTTATGCTCATACTTGCAAGAGTTTCATCATCAGTGTTTATGTGTTTGTTTCTGAACTGCTCTGCTTGTTTGTCATAATGCGCTTGTTCAAATTCTATGGCTTTACTTTCTTTAAAAAGAATCACGCTTACAACGGTTAAAAAACCAGTTGCTAAAGACAAGCCCGTTACTAAGGGAAGCACCACAAACCAGCGGTTTTTAAACTGTTTTTGTTGTTGGTATTCGTCTGATTCGAACACGCTATCAAACGCTTTATGCTCGTGAAAAGAGATGTTAATACGTGAAAAATACATAGCACACCACGCCCCCACTATGTATACACCCACAACAATAACAGCAAGGACATTACCACCTAATAGCATGTCTAATTGCAATGCAGAAAAAACCACACAAAAGTGCGCCAACACCCCAATAAATGCAAATATGCGCTCATAGCCTCGCCCATGAATTCTCACCGCTAAGCCAATTAACACACCGCTTATAATCAGCATGGCAATACCCGCGCCCGGCTTTAACTGATAAATAAACGCCCACAGTACTAAAATTGGCATACCCCAAAAGGCCGCACCTAACGCTGCTGATAGTGATTTTTGATTTTTGATTTTTTGAAATGCGCTATTTTGGGCTTCAAGGTCGGCTCGCATTGTAAGTCCTTATACTGTTGTTAAATTTGATAATAATATAACTAGCCTTGAGTTTCAGTATGAATTTATAAGAAAGAATTTATAAATGACTGGCTTTATTGTACCCATATAAAACACAGGTTTACATTTATCACTTTTAACTGTTATCAACACGTAATTATTAATGACGTGATAAACCTATTTAACTTATGCATTGTTTGCAAAATAAAACAAAAAAGCCTGCAATTAAGCAGGCTTTTGAATGTTTAGAACTGTAGCGTTCTGAAGTGTGTTTACAACACAATAATGCTAATAACCAAATAAGCAATAAAGGTCAGTGCGCCACCAAATAACGCATACGGTAACTGCGTTTTAACGTGAGTGAGTAAGTCACACCCCGATGCAAGTGCCGATACCGCGCTGGTGTCGGATATAGGCGAGCAGTGATCGCCAAATATGCCGCCACCTAAAATAGCGCCCACCACCAGTGATGGCGGTAAACCAAGCGCTTGTATAAGCGGTACGCCAATAGGGATAAGTATGGCAAACGTACCCCACGAGGTGCCTGTAGTAAACGACATAACTGCCCCTGTTAAAAACAGCACGGGTACTATTAAATAAATGGGTAAGTAGTCACCTACTAAGGAGGCAACAAACACACCCGTTCCTAGATCTTTTAAGCTTGCGCCCAGTGTGAGTGAAAGCAAAACAATACTTACCAGCGGAAGTAACTCACCCATGCCCTTAAAGCCAGTATCAACTAGTTGATGGTGAGTGAATTGGCGCGAACTAATCATTAATAAGTAAGCAACCACAATAGCGAGCACAGTTGCATATAATACCGATTTAGAGCCGCTACCTTCTGCTAAAACACCGTTACCAGTGTAAAACATAAAGCCTACCATGCTGGCAATTAGCGTGATGAGTGGCACTAGCATAAAGCGTGCTTTAGAACCTTTTACTTCTTCTTTTAGCTCGTTTATTTGTAGTTCTAATTTTTGTTCGGCCTCTTTCATTGGGCCATGTACTTTATCAAACGCAATGGTGTAAAAAACAATAACCAGGGTGATTATGGCGTAAAAGTTATAACCTACGCTGCCCCACAGTACCGATACCGCCGATTCGCCCAATTCGTAATTACCTAACAAACCCAGCACAAATGCGCCCCAGCCGTTAAGGAGTATTAAAATACACACAGGTGCGCTAGTACTATCAATAATGTAGGCAAGGCGCGCACGGCTCATTTTAAATTTGTCGAACAGGCCGCGTGACAAAATACCCGACGTAAGCACGCTTAGGTTTGACTCTATAAACACCGCAACGCCGGTAAACATAGTTAAAAAGCCAACTTGGCGTTTACCTTTTGCAACCCCTTTGTTCATTAGTAAATTAACCGTTGCCGCTACGCCGCCAGATTCGCGAATGTAGGCAAGTAAGGCACCTATTAAAATACTAAATATGAGTATACGGCTGTTACCCGGCGAACTTGCCACCGAAATAATACGCTCTATGGTATTTAAAAACGTTGTAAATACGCTATTTCCTTCCCCTTGTAAGGCAAGTAAAAACTCAGAAGACGCCACGGCAACTAGCAGCGCCATAATGACTTCTTTGCGCCAAAACACGATAGCTATCGCAATTAGCGGCGGTAAAATAGAATACCAATGCATAAAAAGTTAACCTTAATTATTAACAACCCGCGCTTAAACGCTTATATGTTAAGCCCAATACTTAAAAAGTGGCTTAATGGAGTAAACCGCTTAGCTTAATGGATTGATGTTGCCAAGTCACCTGCAAATAAGCCATTGGGTATAACTGTATTAGCCCATTTTAACCTATACGATAATTTATTGATTTAACAGCGCTTCGTAAATAAGCGATACCACAGATCCGTACTGAGCGGTTTCGAATTGTTTGCCTGTAAATTCATAACGTTTTTGTGTGCCTTTAATTGCAGTGTGGCGCGCGTTAGTAAGCAAAACAATGGCCAAGTCGTAAGCGGGATCGATTACTGTTACGGTGCCTGTCCAACCGGTATGGCCATACGCTTGTGCGCTGGCATAAGGGCCAAAGTGCCAACGCCGTGCTTGGTTATTGCCTGCAAGCCTAAAACCTAGGCCGTAAGTTTCGTTAGTGCTTTGCGGCGTTAAAAACTGCGCTAAGGCACTTGCACTAAATAATTGTTGGTCGCCGTAGCCACCATTATTTAATAATAGCTGGCAAAGCACAGCTAAATCGTGGGCGTTACTAAATAACCCGGCATGCCCAGCAACGCCGCCAAACGAGTAAAATGCGCGTTCGTCATGAACTTGGCCTTGCAACACATGTGTACGAATATTATCAAAAGTTATACGTCCATCGCGGGTGTTGCCGCTAAGTTCGGTGGCTGCAAATTGACTACGCTCAAAGCCTTTTTTAAGTGGATTAAATAGCGTGTTACTCAGTTCAAGGGGCGCATAAATGTGCTGCTCTAAATACTCGTCTAGCGGCTGCCCTGTTATGCGCTCAACCAGTACACCTAAAATCATGTAATCAATATCAGAATAAACATGTTGCACTGGGCTTTTGTTATTAAGCGGTACTTTGGTGAGCAAAAGCTGTTTAGTGGTTTGGCTATTTTGAGAATAAAATGTATTGCCTTGCTGCGTATCTTTTCGGTGAAAATCAAACACGGGTGGGTAACCGGCGGTATGCGTAAGTAACTCTTTTACTGTGCGTTGCTCTCGCCCATCACCGGTGTATTCGGGCACATAGCTTTGCACAGGTTTGTTTATATTTAGTTGCCCTTCGCTTATTAATTTCATAAGTGCAAAGTTAGTGGCAAATATTTTAGTGTTTGAGGCTAAGTCGAATAGAGTATTGGTTTGCATAGGCTCTGGGCGCAGTAGCATTAAATCGTTTTGCTGGTACTGCTTTGCATCGCCATAAGCTGTGAGTTTTATTAGCTCGCCATTTTTAACAACCGCCAGCACCGCACCAGGAAACCCCGCTTTAATATCACGCTCAATGAGTTCATCAACGTCTGTAAAATCAATAGGCTTAGTTGGCGTTAAATTTAAGGTAGGAAATGCAAAGCGCAGCGTTAAGCTTGCGCCTTTAGGTAAAATATTTTCTACCTTAAATGTGTTTATACCATTATGGGTATGCGCCGCTAAACTGTAATTATAAAGCGTATTAGCGGTTAACGTATTGGTAGCAAGTTTTTGATTGTTTATATAAATATCGGCGCTTTCGGCGCTGTGGTTTTGTATTAATAATTGGCCACGCCCTTTATACGCTTTAAATGTGCCACGGTTGTTTACATAAAACCGGCTACTTGGGTTTGGATCAGGAAAGCGGGCTACAACTTGCGCATTTGGAAGCTGTACTAACTGGCTTTTAGTCAGCACCTGCTGCGATTTTAATGAGTTATGTGTACTACCACAGCCCACAATAATTAAACTCAAAGCAACTAACCACGTGTTTTGAAATAAGCGGGTATTTTTTAAAGTAAATAGCATGGTTAAGCCTTATTTATATAGCAAATAAGGCGCTCGTTGCGCTTTAAATTGTGTAAGGCCGCTTTGCCAGCCTTGCTTTATTTGCTCAACCGACTGCCCTGCTTCAATAGCTAAACGTAACTTATTAGTACCTGCTAGTTTATCCATAAAATCAGCGCGTTCAAAAAAGGTAATATTGTTTTTAGTTAATTTACTATAAGCCGTTATTAAGTAACTTAAATTAAGCCCATGCGTATTTTCCGTGCGTAAATCAAGCCCTTTTACAGGGGTATTTTTAAATTTAGGGTTTGCTGAGGCGCCTTTAATAGAGCGTGGTGTAAAACTAAACTCTCCAAGCGCAACGGGCGAGTAGCCAATAACCTGAAACGCAAAGTCAGTACCTCTGCCAATACTTACAGGTGTAGCCTCAAAAAAGCAAAGCGACGGGTAAAGCGCGATTGATTGATCGTTTGGTAAATTAGGGCTTGGCTTTACAGGTAAGCTATAACGGGTTGTGCGTGTATAACGATCAACGGGGATCACGGTGAGCTGTAGATCGACCGCTTTATTGATCCAGCTTTCGCCTTTGATCATGTTAGCAAGTTCGCCTACCGTCATGCCGTGCAGCACGGGGATTGGGTGCATGCCTACAAACGACTTAAATTCGCTTTCAAGAACTGGCCCATCAACATAGGCAATATTCGGGTTTGGCCTATCAAGTACCATGAATTCAATACCTTGCTCGGCTGCGGCTTCCATCATGTAATGCATAGAGCTTATGTAGGTATAAAAACGTACGCCCACATCTTGAATATCAAAAACAATAACATCTACATTGCTAAGTGCCTCCGCATTTGGTTTTTTGTTTTTGCCATAAATAGAAATAAGCGGGATTCCCGTTTTGCTATCAACTGCATTTTTTACATGAGCACCAGCATCGTGATCGCCCCTAAAGCCGTGTTCGGGTGCAAAAATTTTAGTGATGTTTATATTTTTAGTCAGCAGGCTGTCGACTAAATGGATAGGCCCAACTAAAGAGGTTTGATTCACCACCAGCCCAACACGTTTATTTTTTAATTGCGGTAAGTATAAAGCAGGTTGCTCAGCCCCCACGGTTATTGATTGCTTTGCTTCATTTGCGGGTGCGTTAACAGTAAAAAGTGCGCTTAAAATAAATAAGAATGTAAAAAATACGGTTTTAAACATACAGCAAGATCCTTTTAAACAAGGCGTTTAAAATAACACAGCTTAGGTTAAAGAGCAGTGAATGGTTTTGAGTAGATACATAAGTAATTAGAAGCTGCGTTTCTCACGCGAACAAGTTCTGCGTCTACGCTGAAGTTTTTAACATGGGTGTTTGTTTGGCTTAACTGAAATCTGATATCTGAAAGCTTTCTCAAATTTCAGACACAAAAAAACCGACTTAGTGTCGGTTTATGTATGAAAGTGGTGGGCGCAGGAGGATTCGAACCTCCGACCGCCTGGTTCGTAGCCAGGTACTCTATCCAGCTGAGCTATGCGCCCACTTTCATTCTTTTTACTTGTTTATACTCTAAGTAGAGTGTTGTAAAAGTGGTGGGCGCAGGAGGATTCGAACCTCCGACCGCCTGGTTCGTAGCCAGGTACTCTATCCAGCTGAGCTATGCGCCCACTTTTACTATTTGCTAGTTTATACTCTAAGCAGAGTGTGTGAAAAGTGCTGGAAGCAGGACGTATCTTGTAAGAATGAACCTCCGACCGATTTGGTTACAAACCAAACACTTTAACTTATTTATACTCTAAGCAGAGTGTGTAAAGAGTGGTGGGCGCAGGAGGATTCGAACCTCCGACCGCCTGGTTCGTAGCCAGGTACTCTATCCAGCTGAGCTATGCGCCCATCTTTACGTTTACAAGATTTCGCCATTTAAAAAATGGTGGAGAGGGAGGGATTCGAACCCTCGATAGAGCTACAAACTCTATACTCCCTTAGCAGGGGAGCTCCTTCGGCCACTCGGACACCTCTCCGTCTTGTGGGGCGTATAATAAAGATTTCAGAAAATATGTCAAACACTTTTCTATCAAAAGTGTCTATATGGTTACAGAACACACATATGTTATGTTTTTATATGAAAGAAGCCTAATTTTTAAGCTAATCAACTCTCTTCGTTAGGCGTAAGTGTGTCGTCAGTTGGTGCACATTTATCTTTTAAACTAGCCAGGTACTGCTCTTGGTAACCTAGTTGTTGAAACTCGGCAATGCATGCTCGGTAAAACGCCTCTCGCTCTCGCTCGGTTTGACTGAGTTCTTCCGACTCTTCGATAGTTTTATCTGTCATTTTATTATTTTATAAATCCGTTTTTATTATTTACAGCACCTAAAAGTTAGGCCGTTTAAAATTTGGCCGTATTGTAGCTAACAAAGTTACAAAAATACAACATAATGTTTAAAAGTCACTCATTAATTTGTTATATGCACATAAAAATTTTCATAAAAAAATTACAACTAAATATCAACAGCTTAATATATGATTAATGGTCTTATTAGCTATGAATAAACAAAATTAAAACAAAAACGCCGCAATTAAGCGGCGTTTCAGGGTGTTATTTTACATTAAGCTTAGTCAGCTTGCGGGCGCATATGCGGGAATAAAATAACGTCTTTAATTGTAGATGAGTCAGTAAACAACATGACTAATCGGTCAATACCAATACCTTCACCAGCGGTAGGCGGTAAACCGTACTCTAGTGCGCGTATGTAGTCTTCATCGTAGTGCATTGCTTCATCATCACCGGCGTCTTTCTCTTCAACTTGACGAGTAAAGCGTTCAGCTTGATCCTGTGCATCGTTAAGCTCCGAGAAACCATTTGCAAGCTCACGTCCGCCAACAAAAAACTCAAAACGGTCGGTAACAAATGGGTTTTCGTCGTTACGACGCGCCAGTGGCGATACTTCCCATGGGTAACCTGTAATAAATGTAGGTTGGATAAGCATGTGCTCAGCCGTTTCTTCAAATATTTCACATAAAAACTTACCTGGGCCCCACACACAATTTTCAGGAATTTTAACGTGTACTTGTTTAGCGTACGCTTTTAATTCTTCAAAGTGGTTTTCTGGGTCGTTAAATACCGCAGCATCAAACTCAGGGTTATATTTTAAGATAGCATCAGCCATGCTTAGGCGCTCAAACGGTTTGCCAAAGTCGTACTCGACTGAGTCGGTTACTTCGCCGTTTTCGTCTTTTGTTGTATTAATAACAATTGGGCTACCCAATACGTTAGTTGCAACAGTACGTAGCATGTCTTCGGTGATGTTCATCAGGTCGATGTAATCAGCGTACGCTTGGTAGAACTCAATCATAGTGAATTCTGGGTTGTGGCGTGTCGATAACCCTTCGTTACGGAAGTTACGATTAATTTCGAATACACGGTCAAAACCACCAACGACTAAACGCTTTAAGTAAAGCTCTGGCGCGATACGTAAGTACATGTCGATATCAAGCGCATTATGATGAGTTACAAACGGACGTGCCGATGCGCCACCAGGGATAACCTGTAGCATTGGCGTTTCTACTTCCATAAAGTCGCGGTCTGCTAAAAAGCGACGAATACCTTCAACCACTTGTGAGCGAATACGGAATGTTTCACGCGTTGCTTCGTTAGTAATTAAATCAACATAACGTTGACGGTATTTAGTTTCTTGATCTGATAAGCCATGGAATTTTTCTGGTAGCGGACGAAGTGACTTAGTCAGTAGTTCGTACTCAGCCATATCTACGTATAAATCGCCTTTACCCGATTTATTAAGCGGCCCTTTAACACCAATAATATCGCCAATATCAAGCTGGCCATATTTTGCTTTTAAATCTTTTTGTACGTCTTTTGATGCGTAAACTTGTACACGGCCTTTCATATCTTGAATAGACATAAATGGACCACGCTTGGCAAGAATACGACCCGCAATCGATACTACGTGCTGTAATTCGATTAATTCTTCTTTACTCTTATCACCAAACTCAGCCTGCAAATCTGCCGTGTAATGCTCACGACGGAATTGGTTTGGATGACCGTTGGCTGGGCAATTTTCGCGAATAGCATCTAACTTGCCGCGACGCTCAGCGATTAACTTGTTTTCGTCTTGGATTTTATCAGTCATTTTTTAGCTCTTTATTAGCTTGGTGGTTATAGGCCAGATTTAAGGCTGGCTTCAATAAATTTGTCTAGGTTACCGTCAAGTACCGATTGGGTATTGCGGTTTTCAACGCCGGTGCGTAAATCTTTAATACGCGAGTCATCAAGAACGTATGAACGAATTTGACTGCCCCAACCAATATCTGATTTTGCATCTTCTTGCGTTTGTTTTTCAGCATTTTGCTGCTGTAGCTCAAGCTCAAATAATTTAGCTTTTAATTGCTTCATTGCTTGGGCTTTATTTTTATGTTGCGAACGCTCGTTTTGACATTGCACTACCGTGTTTGTAGGCACGTGAGTAATACGTACTGCCGATTCGGTGGTGTTAACGTGCTGACCACCTGCGCCCGATGCACGGTACACATCTATACGTAGGTCAGACGGATTAATGTCAATTTCAATATTGTCGTCTATCTCTGGGTATACAAACGCAGAGGCAAACGATGTATGACGACGACCACTTGAGTCAAATGGGCTTTTACGCACTAAACGGTGTACGCCTGTTTCTGTACGTAACCAACCGTAAGCATATTCACCAACAAAGCGAACTGTTGCGCCTTTTATTCCGGCTACATCGCCATCGGTAGCTTCTACTAGCTCAACTTTAAAGCCTTTTGCTTCACCCCAGCGTAAATACATGCGAAGTAACATGTTACACCAGTCTTGAGCTTCAGTGCCGCCTGAACCTGATTGTAAATCAAGGTATGCATCGTTTGCGTCGTGCGTGCCCGAAAACATGCGACGAAACTCTAAACCTTCTAATTGCTCGTTTAGGCCTTCAAGCTCTGCATTTGCTTCGTCAAAGGTGTCTTCGTCTTCCGCTTCTATTGCAAGCTCAAGCAAGCCTTCAACGTCATCAGCGCCAGCAACTAAGTTGTCGATTGTTTCAACAACCGCCTCTAATGCTGACTTTTCACGGCCAAGTGCCTGTGCGCGTTCAGGTTCATTCCATACAGCTGAATCTTCAAGTTCGGCGTTAACCTCTTCTAGGCGCTCTTGTTTAAGAGCGTAGTCAAAGGTACCCCCGAAGCAGTTCAGTACGATCGCGAATTTCCTTGATTTGATTAATCACAGGATTCACTTCAAACATGTACATTACTCCAAAATGGCTAGATTATTACGGCCCGACTTAAGGAATATCCGCAATAAGTTATCGTCAAATGATAAAAACGCCCGATTTTAACAAAAAATCGCGCGTTTTATTAGCCTTTTATGCATGTATTGTGCATATTTTTTAATGTACTTTTTCAAGCTCTCGGACGATTAGCTGTAGGCTAAACTTACCCCTAAACTCGTTAATATCGAGTTGATAAGCCACTTTAACAAAGCGCGCTTCGGTATCTGGCCATTCTTTTACGTCAATACCAAAAGCAATAGCGTCAACTAACCGCCCTGATTGATGTTTAAGCACCAGTTTTAAATGTTTTTCACCAACAATACGTTGCTGAATTAATTCAAAGGTATGTTCAAACACCGGCTCTGGGAACTGCTGCCCCCATGGACCTGATTGCTTTAATAATTGGGCAAACTCCATGGTAAAGCAGTCGTTTGGCAGTTCACCGTCGGTAAATACAATACAACGCTTGCTTTCTTCGCTTAATTGCGCACTTACTGCGGCATCAAACGCTTTTTTAAAGGCGTTAAAGTTTTGCTCGTTTATACTTAAACCCGCCGCCATGGCATGGCCACCAAACTTATTAATTAGGTGGGGGTCCGCGGTATTTAACCCTTCGAGTAGGTCGCGCATGTGTAGCCCTTCAATGGAGCGGCACGAGCCTTTAATTTCGCCGTTTTCGCCACCAGCAAAAATAACGGTTGGACGATGGTATTTTTCTTTTAAGCGACCAGCCAAAATACCAATAACGCCCTGATGCCAGTCATCTTGGAACAAACAAATAGCATCAGGAATGTTGTCGTCGGTAAAGGCGAGCCTATCAAGAACGGCTTGCGCTTCAGCTTGCATGCCCTGCTCTATTTCACGCCTTGCATGGTTTAAGCTGTCGAGTTCGCCTGCAATACGCCTTGCTTGGTTTATATCGTTACTCAGTAAACAGGCTATGCCTAAGCTCATGTCGTCTAATCGCCCTGCTGCGTTTAACCGCGGCGCAAGCGAAAAGCCAAAATCGCTGGCACTTAGGCGTGCTGCATTTCGGTTAGCCACTTCAATAAGAGCTGTAATACCTGGGCGTGTTTTACCACTGCGAATACGCGCTAAACCTTGGTGTACTAGTGTTCGGTTATTTGCATCAAGCGCAACTACATCAGCTACTGTACCCAGCGCAACTATGTCTAATAAGTTTGCTAAGTTAGGCGGTGCTTGTTGCGTAAAATAACCTTGTTCGCGCATTAGGCTTCTTAGCGCAATTAATAAGTAAAACGCCACGCCTACACCAGCAATCGACTTTGACGGAAAGTTACATTCGTGCCTGTTTGGATTTACAATGGCGTCGGCATTAGGAAGCTGTTCACCTTGTAAATGGTGATCTGTAACCAACACTTTTATACCTACCGATTTTAAAATATCAATACCGGCAATACAGGATATACCGTTATCTACGGTGATCACTAAATCGGGTTTTATTTGTACTATTTGTTCGGCCAGTGCGGGGCTTAACCCATAACCTAAGCTAAAGCGGTCTGGAATGAGGTAATCTAAATTTTGAAAACCAAACATTTGCAACCCCTGCATTAAGGTTGCAGTACTGGTTGCGCCATCGGCATCAAAGTCGCCCACAATTAAAATGTGGCTTTGCGCCTTAAGCGCATCGACGAGTAATGCACTTGCCTTGTCGATGTCTTTAAACAATTTATAGCCGTGAAGCGTAGCAACACCGTTATCGAGCTCTTGGGCATCAACTACACGACGAGTCGCGTAAATTTGTTTTATAACCGGATGCAAATGACTCGGTAAGTGCGAGTCGTTAACGTTTTCGCGCGCAATGATCAGTTTTTTCATGCAGGTTTTTTAACTTATTGAGTCGTATTAAAAAGACAAAAAAAGGCCATTAAGGCCTTTTTATAAACGTAAACACGTTATTAAGATGCTTTATTAGCATCTAACGCTGCTTTTAATGCAGCAGCAGGTTGGTAACCTGGGATCATTGTACCGTCATCTAAAATAATGGCTGGCGTGCCACTAATGCCAAAGCTTTGACCTAGCTGATAATGCTCAGCAATAGGCGCACTACAACCTGCAACTACCGTGGTACTTTCACCTGCTTTAGCTTCTGTTAACGCCTCTTGTTGATCTTTCGCACACCATACATTCATTAAATCTGCGTAGCCCGAACCTTGTAAGCCACCACGTGGAAACGCTAAATACTTAACGGTAATACCCGCATCAAGCAAATCGTTTAGTTCACGGTGTAATTTACGACAATAACCACAGCTAATATCAGTAAATACAGTGATGCTGTGTTTTTCGTTTGGTGCTTTGTACACAATCATCGACTCTTCATAATCTGTAATACCTTCAGCACGCACGCTATTTAAAGCTTGCTCTGTTAGGTTATTACGGTTGTCTAAATCGATTAACGTGCCTTGCATTAAAAACTGACCATCTGGGCTTGCGTATAACACACCTTTGTTTGTAATTAGCTCTTTTAAACCAGCCACTGGGCTTGGATTTATTTGCTTAACTGTTACGCCAAGTGCCGCAAACTTAGTAACAATAGGATCATTAGCATTTGGCGTTACTGCAACGTCATTTGCCAATGCACTCATACTTGTGCACAACATGGCACCTGCTAACATTAATTTTTTCATAACTTCTCTCTATCCTAAAAATACTTAATATATTGACCGGCTTAATACTATTTAATTTCAAATTAAGCGCGCGGATGATGCTGCGCGTGTACCGATTTTAACCGTTCATTAGCAACATGAGTATAAATTTGCGTTGTTGATAGGTCGCTGTGTCCCAACATCATTTGTACGACACGTAAATCGGCCCCATGATTTAATAAATGCGTAGCAAATGCATGGCGCAATGTGTGGGGTGATAATGGCGATTCAACCGATGCCAAAATAGCATAGTGTTTGATTCTATGCCAAAAGGTTTGTCGAGTCATGCCTACACCACGCTTTGACGGAAATACAAAGTCGGTGGCGTGTTTGATCATTTGTGAGCGCCCAACTTTTAAAAAAAGCTCAAGCCAATGCATGGCTTCTTCGCCCAGCGGCACTAAGCGCTCTTTGTTGCCTTTACCTTTTACAAACACAACCGCTTGGCGTAAGTTAATTTGCTCCATACGTAGCCCAACCAACTCACTGACACGCAGACCAGTGGCGTAAAGTAACTCAAGCATCGCCTTATCACGTAACCCCATTGGCTCTTCAGTATTGGGGGCGTTAAGAAGCGCTTCTACTTCGGCTTCAGAAAGTGTTTTAGGTAACGATTGCCCCGCTTTGGGTTGAGCAATGTTTAACATGGGTGTATCGGTAATCAGTTTTTCACGTACAAAATACTGATAAAACCGTTTTAACGCACTAATACTGCGCGCTGTACTGCGCGGCTTTAGGCCTAAGTCGACCCGGTGCGCTAAATAGCTTTCAATGTCGTGCCCTGTTACCGTCATTAAGTTTTCGCCTTTTAAAAACTGGCAAAACTTATCTAAATCGCTGCGGTAAGCACTTAATGTGTTTTCGCTTACACCTTGCTCTAAATAAAGGCTATCTAAAAAGGTTTCTAGGTAGTCGCTATTGCTGCTCATACTGCTTTTATTTTCTGAAAAATCGTCAGATAGCGTTGTCACATTATGCTCTCATGCTTTGCTAAGGTATCAATTAAAAATACCTTACGGTAAACTTGAGCCTATCATATCAGGCAATTACACAGTGATAAATACGATGCAAATTGGTTTATTTTTTGGCTCTACTACGTGCTACACCGAAATGGCAGCAGAAAAAATTCGTGACCTTATTGGTGACGATATAGTCAGCCTTCACAATATTAAAGACGAACCACTAAAAAATGCAGAGCAGTACGACTTTATCATCTTTGGTATTTCAACATGGGACTTTGGCGAAATACAAGAAGACTGGGAGTCAAAATGGGAGGACATAAAAGCTGTAAACCTAAATGGTAAAACCATTGCATTATTTGGCATGGGCGACCAGCAAGGTTACGGACAGTGGTTTCAAGACGCTCTGGGTATGCTGCACGACGAAATAAACACACAAACATTTACACAACTTGGCCTTTGGCCAAACGACAGCAGCTACGAGTTTGAAGCTTCAAAGGCACTCACCCCCGATGGCAAACAGTTTGTAGGGCTCGCCCTTGATGAAGACAGCCAGTACGAGCTAAGCGATGAACGCATTGCGACTTGGGTTGAGCAAATAATGACCGAGTACGGCGAAACGCTTTAACTGCTCAAGCGCAATGGTTGCAGTAAAAAGCCAAACACGCTTAGGTGTTTGGCTTTAGTATTAATGCATAAGGCTAAACTTAACGCATAGGTTTAAAAGCTACGAATATCTACACTTGAGCTATTAAATTTAAACATATTAATTTTTCCGCACTGTGCCACATGGTTAGTGCTGGCATAGGGTGTATTGGCTTGGTTAATATTGCCTTCCCAACCTTGACCATTTTTTACAAATGCTTTTACCTCAAACCACCCATTTACCGCTTTGCTACAATCCATGTCTACATCTAGCATCCAATAGTGTTCGCCCCAAATATTAAGCGGTGTAACGCCAAAACCGTCGTTGGCCACTGTTTTTTGTGTACCATACGCATCTGGCCACACGTTTGTAGTCCAATCGGCTGCTGTCCCCTCTGCTTGCGTACTTTGCCCGCTTTCAATACCGTACCAATCTAGGAAGTTATCGTTTGCTTTCCATGGACTTGTAGTGGCATTTTTTAAATTGTTATGGCGAATAGGCATCGCGCATTCAACATTGGTTGTTTGGCAGTTTCTTCCTAAATTTGTATTGGCATAGGTATGATCTATTCCGCCACGTACAAACATATCTTGCCCACTTTGGGTTTGTGCGTTAATAAAAATAACAGTACGCTGCCAATCACCATTCGGGGTTGAAGTCGACCCTTGTGATAACTTAGCGTTTTTATGAATTGCCATGGCATCCCACGGCGCCACATTTAAATTAATAGTGCCGTTATTATTAACGGTTACAACCTCACCGCTACAACTTTTAGCATCGCCCGACAATTCACCTTTTAATACATTACAATATTGACCGGGTGCCATGTCTGTTTGCACAGTAGCATTAAGCGTTGAGTCTTCTTTGTTAATAGCCATATGACCTGAGCTACCGCGGCCAAATGAAATCTGATTATTCGTGTTATCCCACCAATTTGTCACAGCCCAGTTGTCGGCGGTGTTATTTCTAAAATCAACGCCACCAGCAATATATGACCACCGGTGCTCACACTTCCAATTGCTTGCAAAGCATTCTAAATTACCATTGTTATGAACGGGAACACTTGGCCCGCCTGCATCGGTATCACCATGAAAATCGTAACTCGACATCACTTTTGGGTAACCATACGGATACGCCAACATAAATACGTTAGCTAGGTCGTATAAACGGCCATCTTCAAAAGTAATTACATTACCCGCACCACCGTGCCCGCGCTGGTTATCGTGATTATCTACAAATACGACCGCCGATGAGCTTGGCATAAAGCCCCACCCTTCACCAAAATTACTTAGCCACGCAAGTGAGCCGTTTCTAAATGTATTACCAAGTTGTGTACTGTATTTAAACTCGGTAACGAGCCCTGTACTTAAATACTCAGAGGCATCAACGGCTTCTGTTCCCTGATCAATCACTTCATGAAAGACCAACGGCGAGCCGTTTATTTTAGCCATAAGGCTTTGAATATCGCTAGCGGCTACGTGTTTAGCCGCGTCAAACCTAAAGCCTTTTACTCCAATAGCTTGAAGGTCATTAATATAAGCCGCTATGGTATTTTGCACGTAATTTGAAGATGTGTTTAAGTCGGCAAGCCCTACCAGCTCACAGTTTTGAACGCGATAACGGTTATTACCGTAATCTTCTGGGTTAATTGAGCAGCTTTCGTGAAAATCTTGTGGGCTATAAATTGGGTATTGTTTATTCCCAAACGTGCTTCCCGCTACGCCATTCCCACTCCCAGCTGCCATGTGGTTAATTAGGGTATCTACATATATATCGACCCCTGCACTTTTACAACGGTTGACCATATCTATAAACTGCGTTCGGTTACCGCCCCGGCTTTGCAGTTGGTAGCTCACAGGTTGATAGCGAGTCCACCATTGGTTGCCTGTAATATGTTCGTTAGGTGGAGAAACCTGTACAGCAGCGTACCCTTTTGGTCCTAAAAACTGCTCACACTCTTGTGCGACATCGGGCCAACTCCATTCAAATAAATGAACAAACGTAGTGGGTGCAGCAGCTGCAAGGTTAGGTAAAAGCAAGCCTAGGCTTAAACCGGCGGTGGTGACAATTTTATTCAGCTTCATAGTGTGTGTTTCCAAATGTTGGCGAGCTAAACAACATGCTCTTCGTTATTTACAAGTGGTTAACACTAGTCTTGAGATTGATTAAATAACAACTGAATACGTATGCATTATAGGTAAACTATCCTTTATTATTAGATAATCATCCATACAGTTACGTCATTTTTAAATAAAACGCCTTACACAAAGCAACGTAATCAGTGGTGTAATTGTTGTTTAACTCTCTAATGCATAGCGTTGAATTGTCGGTTTGTGATTGTAGGTAGCTAAATGTCATTAAACTGCGGCTTATAGGTTTGCCAGGTGTCGCTTGTACTTGGCAGTGTGCATTTAAATAAAGTCCATGTTTAACGGCAAGTTCAATAAATACCTCAGCCTCAGTGCTTGGCAGTATTAAACAAAATCGTGACTGTGAATGACTGAGTTGCCTAAACGCGTTAATTAACTCCTCAAAGCTTAAACCATCAGTATGGCGTGCAGTGTTTCGGGCAGCATTATTGCCTTTTAGACTGTGATTAAAATAAGGCGGATTAGAAATGATTACGTCAAAGGGAGCATCACTATTAAAGTTTTGAATAGTTTGGTGCTGAATAGTTATATTTGGCCACGGACTATTTGCTACGTTTTGTAATGCTTGATTGTATGCGTTTTTATCTATTTCAACCGCGGTAATACTCAATGTTGGCCTGCGCTGCTTACACATTAACGCCAATAACCCTGTGCCTGTGCCAATATCTAATAACGTGTTTGCATCTGTTAAGTTTGCCCACGCGCCAAGCAAAATGCCGTCGGTTGAAACCTTCATTGCGCAATGGTCGTGTTCAACCTTAAATTGTTTAAATGCAAAACCAGACATTTTTTCACCTTTTCATTCACCAAGCGCAGCATAGCGCGTATAATCAAGGTAATTGTCCACTATTTTAGACACTCTATGCAATTTTCTGAATTTGATCTTGATACCAAATTACTCGACGCCATTAATAAAATGGGTTACGAAACGCCAACCAGTATTCAACAGCAAGCTATTCCTGAAGCCCTTCAGGGACGTGATATTTTAGCGTCTGCGCCAACAGGCACAGGTAAAACAGCGGCATTTTTAATTCCTGCTATTCAATACTTATTGGATTTTCCGCGCCGTGAACCTGGTTTTGCCCGCGTATTAATAATGACCCCAACACGTGAGCTGGCTTATCAAATTCATGAGCAATGTGAGTTACTAGCAAAACGTACGCACCTGAAAATAGGTGTAGTAACCGGCGGTATTAACTACGGAACGCATAAAGAAATTTTTGAAAAAAATAACGACGTGTTAATTGCCACTCCAGGGCGATTAATGGAATACCTTGAAACTGAAAACTTTCATGCTGAACACGTCGAAATGCTTATTATTGATGAAGCCGACCGCATGCTAGACATGGGTTTCAAAAAAGAAATGAGCCGTATTTGTGACGAAGCTAAAAACCGCCGTCAGTGCTTTTTGTTCTCTGCTACCCTTGAGGGCGACAGCGTAGAGCGATTTGCAGAAACCACATTAAACGACCCTGCTCTACTTGAAGCTGAATCGTCACGCAAAGAAAAAGCTAAAATTCACCAGTGGGTTCACCTTGCTGATGATTACCACCATAAACTAGAACTTTTAGTCAATACCCTTAACGGCCCAGACGTTAGTAAAGCTATTGTGTTTGTTAAAACCCGTGAGCGTTTAGAAACACTCATTGGTGAATTAACTAATAACGGCGTAAAAGCCGCCTGGCTGCGTGGTGAAATGCCCCAAGACAAGCGCATGAAAGCAATGGAAAACTTTCATAGCGGCCGCACTAAAATATTGATTGCAACAGATGTAGCCGCCCGAGGTATTGACGTATCTGACATTAGCCATGTTATTAACTTTGACATGCCACGAACAGCTGACGTATATGTGCACCGAATTGGCCGTACGGGTCGTGCAGGTAAAAAAGGTATCGCTATATCATTAGTGGAAGCGCACGATATTGGTATTTTGTACAAAGTAGAACGCTACATTGAACAAAAGCTTAAACGTCGTGTAATTAAAGGCATAGAGCCGCAGCATAAAGAAGCTAAGCCACCCGCTAAAAAGCGTAAAGATCCGGTAAAAATGAAAGCGAAGAAAAAAGCGAAAGTTAAAAAGAAAAAATAACTTAGCATTTTTATCAAAGCCGGCGCATGCCGGCTTTTTAATACGCGTTACAAATGTAACCAGAGCATGTAACACCTACCCATTTAAATGTAATTATTGCCCACCTGAATTCCCACCTAATGAAATAACCTTATATTTCAATAAATTAACAATGGCACTGAACTTGTATTATTAGAGACAGAATAGCCAGAATACTTAATGGTTTGGCTAAATTTTTAATTGATATAAAAGGATTGAGTTATGAACCGCTTAAAGTTAACTATTGCTTTAGTTTCGTTTTGTTGTTTATTTTTGTTAGCATGTGCTACCAAAGTGAGTGCAGCAACGCACCTAGCCGTAGTGAGCAGCGTAGCAACTCAACCTAACCTACAACAAACCATTACCAGCACACTTCGTACTAACCCTAACTTTGCATTAAGCAATATTCGCGTTCAGGTTAAAGATGGCGAGGTAGTATTACATGGTCAAGCGCAAACAGGTTTTGAACGTGCGCTTGCACAAAAATTTTTAGAAAATATGGATGGGGTTAAAATCATTCGTAACAAAATTAGTGTTATTTAAATCACACTTTTATTAACTCAATTGATCCTAGGCGCAGCGCGCAACTCCAACACATGCTGCGCCTTTTTTGTGCCTGTAGTTACTTACAACTCACATTAACTACAAAAATAAACTTGCTTTAATTACCTCTTATTTACCGCCAAAGACCAATTGTAAATTGCATACCTTACAACCTGATATTTGCCTAAACAATTTACCCTTTAAATAATAAATTTATATTAAGGCTAGGCCTGTTTAACTGCCATTATTAAAGCGTGTTCTATCTAGGCGTAACATAACTAAGGTGCGCGATTTGTGACCCAGTAAGCTCGGTCCCTACTTCTGCATTATTTTAATGACTACGCCTATGTACGTATAACTTAAAGTCGTATACAGCTCATATGCCCTACTTGCTCTTTATGACCTATTCTTTAAGCAACAAGGAGAAGCAACCTATGGGGGGACCTCAAAGGTTACTGCATGTTTTATATTTATGCTGCGTTATCGTCGGTTTCGGGAAGTAACTACACAATAGCCTTAGCCTTATCGATATATTACATAGCCCGCTTCCAATTTCATCTCAAAAGGTAAGTAGACATAAATTTATAATTAGTTAACGTTGTTCTCACCTTCTCAAACATTTAAGTAGCCATAAAAAAATGCAGCTTTATAAAGCTGCATTTAGTTGTTGTGACTCGTAAGTCATTTTTTCTTTAGCTAACGGCGCACATATAAATGTAAAAGTGCGCTAAGAGTGAGTAAATAATTCCCAATGGTATTAATGGCTCATTTATTCGTTTTGGCTTGAATCTGCTCCACTAGCGTTGCCTTTATTTGATGATTGCTGGCTTATTTTATCGCTGATCATGGCATCGAGTTTTTCACCGCCTTTAATACCAAAATCGAGCGTACGAATAGGAAATGGAATACTAATATCAGCTTCATCCAGCGCTTGTTTAACGGCGACTACACCTTTATGGCGCACTGTCATAAAGTCTGGTTCACCTGGGTATTTAATCCAAAACCACACCAATAAATTAATGCTACTGTCACCAAAGCCTTTGGCATAAACATCGGTTTCGTTTTTACGAATAACAAAGTCCAAATCGTTAATCTTATCTACAATAACTTCTTTCGCTTTTTCAATGTCGTCACCATACGAAATGCCTACCGGTACTTCTATGCGTCTAACCCCGAGTGTGGTGTAGTTTTTTAACACATTTCTAAATAATACCTTGTTAGGTACTAAGATTAACTGCCCGTAAAAGCTTTCTATTAGCGTGTTGCGCAGGTTTATTGAGTGTACTGAACCAAACACATCGTCGGTTTCTATTACGTCTCCTGTTTTAAAGGGTTTGCGTATACCCATTGCGATACCCGCAATCAAGTTTTCGGTCATATCTTGAAACGCAAAACCTATGGCTAAACCAACAATACCCGCACCGGCTAATAAAGAGGTAACCGTACCTTTTAACCCCACAAAATCCAGCGCTATAAACACCCCAACACACAGTACAATAACCTTAAATATAGAGGCCATTAAATCGGCTATTTGTTGTGAGTCGAGTGAACGGCGCAATATGCTTTTCATCAGGTTGCCAGCAAAGCGCGCTAACATTGAAAATATAATGGCAATAATAACCGCCACTATAAAATTAGGGATGTGACTTATAACAACATCAAACCAACCGCCGAGTTTTTCTTCGATAAGTTTTTCGGCTTCTGTTATCGAGGGTATGCTGATCATTTTTGTGCACCTATGAGTAAATAATAATGTGAATACTTTACTCATAGGTGCAAGTTTAGCGCCAGCATATAAAAAGCCATGCATTGCATGGCTTTTTAAATATATGTTTAGCTGTATTTAACACGTTAGCTTTGTTCGTTGCGCATAAATACAGGCTCTAACTCTTTAGTTGTTGCCTCAGCGCTAAAGTAATAACCTGCAACGGTAAATTCTTTTAGCTCACTTAACTGCGTTACTTGGTTTTCTATAATGTAACGCGCCATCATGCCACGCGCTTTTTTAGCGTAGAAACTAATGACCTTATATTGCCCATTTTTACAGTCTTTAAAGTGCGGCGTAATAATTTGCGCGTTAAGCGCTTTTTTATCTACCGCTTTGAAGTATTCGTTTGAAGCTAGGTTAACGAGATATTGTGCATCTTGTGCTTTTATTACTTCGTTTAGTTTGTCAGCAATAATACTGCCCCAAAACTCATACAGGTTTTTACCTCGCGAGTTTTCAAGCTTAGTGCCCATTTCTAGTCGGTACGCTTGCATTAAATCAAGCGGTTTTAATAAACCATATAATCCAGATAATATACGCAAATGGCTTTGCGCATAATCAAGGTCACTTGCAGTTAACGTGCTCGCCTCTAACCCACCGTATACGTCACCATTAAAAGCAAGCGCGGCTTGCTTGGCGTTATCAGAGGTAAAAGGTTGCGACCATTCGCTAAAACGCGCTGCGTTAAGGCCTGAAAGCTTGTCGCTAATTTTCATTAAACTGCCAATTTGCGCAGGTGTTAGTTCACGGCATACTTTCATGAGTTCCTCGCTATGCTCGAGTAATTCAGGCTGAGTGAACTTATCGGTTGCCGGTGGCGTGTCGTAATCAAGATTTTTTGCAGGTGAAATAACAGTGATCATAGTTAGCTATTGACTTGTAAATTATTTAATGTCAATTTCAACATTAAATGAAACGAAAAGCACGTTTTGTTTAAATAAATCCTCCCTTAAAAATTCATACATTGCCGTTTTTTAATTGATAAGGACATAAGACCTATCAAGCATTGTCACACTGTTGCAGTATGGATGTTATATATTAAGGGTAGATTATTCTTTTAACTTGCTTGGAATGAGGAAAGCAAATGACTTCAGCTCTACAAAGGCTAAAACAACATTCATCTATCGTAGCCGACACTGGCGATATTGAAGCGATCAAAAAGCATCAACCAGAAGATGCAACCACAAACCCGTCGCTTTTATTAAAAGCGAGCGAGATTGAAGCTTATAAGCCTTACCTAGATAAAGCTTGGAGCTATGCAAAAGAAACCGAGCAAGAGCCAGCTAAACAACTAGAACTTGCATGTGACTATTTTGCTGTATTACTTGGTAAAGAAATTAGTGAAATTGTACCAGGTTATATTTCTACAGAAGTAGATGCCCGTTTATCGTTTGATACTCAAGCAACCATTGCTAAAGCACACACTCTACTTAGCCTTTACGAAAAAGAAGGTGTAAGCAAAGACAAAATTTTAATTAAAGTTGCGTCTACATGGGAAGGTATTAAAGCCGCTGAGCAGTTAGAAAAAGAAGGGACTAAATGTAACCTTACTTTATTATTTAGCGACGCCCAAGCCCGTGCATGTGCTGATGCAAATGTATTTCTAATCTCGCCATTTGTTGGCCGTATTTTAGATTGGCACGTTGCCAACGGTATGGAAAAACCAACGGATCCACTACAAGATCCTGGTGTGCAATCAGTACGCAGCATTTTTGAGTTTTACAAACGCCATGATTACAAAACAGTGGTTATGGGTGCAAGTTTCCGTAACACGGGTGAAATTATTGCTCTTACAGGTTGTGACAAGCTAACTATTAGCCCTAACCTTTTAGAAGACTTAGGTAACCTTGAAGGCGCACAAGAATATTTACTAGAAAGTGATATTCCTAAAGAGCCAAAACCTGAGCCGCTTACAGAAGCGCAATTCCGTTGGTTACATAACCAAGACGCAATGGCCACTGAAAAGCTAGCTGAAGGTATTCGTTCATTTGCACAAGCACAAGAGCAATTAGAAGAACGCTTCAAGGCAATGTAATTTGCTGAAAAAATAAAAAAGCGCCGTATTATTTACGGCGTTTTTTTATGTCTGTAAAGTGCGGGCTAATAAACCCACCTCCCTCACATTTTTATCTATAGAAAAATAACTCTCATCGGCTTAAATTTTTCGTAAACTGTATTTCACGTGTTCATATTTAAAAACAATACTTTACTGGTATAAACCTTCATTTAACCATCACAATTTTGTAACATCTCTGTCACTTTTTTATTCTATTTTAGCTAGGCCTGTGGTATAGGTACTCTTGAGGTCAATAAAATCAATAGGAGAAGTTCATGGATAGCCTAAACGATATATTAGAGATACTAGAAGGTCCTGATGAAAAAAGAAAAACCTCTCAGAAGAACAAAAAAAGAAAATGGCGCGAAATAGAAGCAATAAAAGATAAACAACGTCTACGTAAAGAATTAGAGGAATTTGATTACTTTGCAGACACAATTGCAATTGATGAGCTAGATTTTTAATTTCTATACCCACCAATTACACAAAAGCCCTCATTTATGAGGGCTTTTTTAATGTTCAAACTTATTTAACTAAACCTGCCAATTTATGGGCTTTTTACCTTGCGCTAACAGTAGTTCGTTAGTTCGCGAAAAGTGCTTACAACCAAAAAAGCCTCGATGAGCCGACAGCGGCGACGGATGCGGACCACTCAAAATAGAGTGGCGAGTGCTATCTATGCCTTTTCCTTTTTTTTGCGCATGCGCTCCCCACAAAATAAACACAACCCCATCACAGTTCGCGTTAATATGAGCAATAACATTATCGGTAAATTGCTCCCAGCCTAAATGTTTATGCGAATGTGCTTGTCCTTGCTCTACCGTTAAAACAGTATTTAGTAAAAATACGCCTTGGTCAGCCCAGGTTTGCAAGTAACCATGTTCAGGTATAACAAAACCCTCAATATCTGTAGCCAGCTCTTTGTACATATTTTTAAGCGAGGGTGGTAATTTTTTTACCTCTGGCAGAACAGAAAAACATAACCCGTGAGCTTGCCCTTCACCGTGGTAAGGGTCTTGCCCTAAAATGACCACACGAATATCGTTTAGAGGCGTGACATTAAATGCATTAAATACGAGCGATTCAGGGGGATAAACAGCAACACCTTGCGCTCGGCGGTTTTCGACTCCGTTTAAGGTTTTCTGCATATAAGGTTGCTGTAACTCGTTGTGTAAAAATGTATCCCAGTCGCTCATTACATACTCTTTATTTGTTTTCGTGACGCGTCTATTTTATCACACATATCCGCCAGTCCATCTAGCATACGCGGTGTAAAACGGTGAAGTAAATCGGCGTTAACGCGAATAAACTGATTATTTTTAACCGCAGGCACTTCTGGCCATGCCTTCCAATTAACATTTGGCTGCGGGGTATTAGACTTTTCGTCAGGAATAATAATCACCTGAGGCTTAGTAACAATGACATTTTCAATGCTGATTTGTGGGTACTGGGTCGTGCTATTAGCAAATACATTATTTACATGACAGGTACTTACTAATTGACCAATCCATGTGCTTTCACTGATGGTCATCATTGGCTCGGCCCATAACTGATAAAAACCAGATATAGGCAGCTTCCCTTGCTGGTTTTTTATAATAGCGGTTAACTTGTGCTTAAACACTTTGGCAACCTGTTGGCTTTGCTTTTCGTACCCTGTTAATTTACCAAGAGTGAGTAGTTCAGTTTGCACGCCTTCTATGCTTGTAGGGTTGCTTAAATGCACTTTGATACCCAAGCGCTCTATTTGTGATATATCTTCCTGTTGATTTCCGCTTTTCCAGGCAATCACTAAATCAGGTTTTAAAGCTAATAATTTCTCAAGAGAAATGCCATAGTACCCGCCAATGCGAGCTATATTTTTTGCTTCATGTGGGTAATCAGCATAGTCAACGGTACCCACAATATTGCTACCTGCACCAATAGCAAATAGGTTTTCAACTATGTGTGGGGCAAGTGCAACTATACGTAGTTTTTTAGGCTCAGGCTCAGGCTCTGACTTCGCCACTGCATTGCTCTGTAAACTAAACAGCATTAACCCTATAAAAAGCAATTTAATCACTAGTAATCAAACCCTTCTAGTGCTTTTACACCTGAATCGAATGCGTGTTTTACATTGCGCACTTCGCTCACTGTATCGGCAAGGTCTGTCAATGTTCTGTGCGCTGCGCGCCCTGTGATAATAACCGATTGCATAGCCGGGCGATTATTAAGTGCGCTCACTACTTCGTCTAAGTCGATGTAGCCATAAGTCACCATGTAAGTGAGCTCATCAAGTAGTACTAAGTTAATACTGCTGTCGGCAAGCATGCGCTTTGCTTCTTGCCATGTTGCTTGCGCTGCTAAAGTATCAGCCTCTTTATTTTGTGTATCCCACGTAAAACCAGTATTCATTACAGCAAATTCAACACCTGCGCCTTGTAATAAATTACGCTCACCACATTCCCATGTCCCTTTTATAAATTGACACACAGCGGCTTTTTGACCATGGCCTACACAGCGTGCTACCACACCAAAACCAGAGGTCGATTTACCTTTCCCATTACCAGTAATGACTTGAAAAATACCTTTAACCTCTTGCGCAGCTTCAACACGGGCATCTACGTGTTCTTTTACTTTTTGCTGGCGCTGTTTATGCTTGTCGTTTGTCTGTTCAGTCATTATTGTGTCCTTTATAAATCGAGATAATTTGCGCTATATCTAAATGTGTTTCGCACATAGTTGCTAAACGCGCTAACTGCTGTTCGCGGTGTGTATCAATACTTATTGGGTCAAGCTGTAAAGTTGGTTTTACCCACTTTAAAATTTCCATAGTGGCGTTGGGCTCATCAAATAAACCGTGTAAATAAGTGCCCGCAATTGCGTTATCGTCACTTATAAAACCATCTGTTTCAAACCCACTTGGATGCTCATTAAAAGTTAAAAATGGCTTATTAAGCGCGGCCCCTTTGCTAATACCTGCATGTATTTCGTAGCCGCTACACGGTGTTTGTAAATCATTTAACTGCATCGTCGCTGATAATTTAGAGAGTACTTTTTGCGTGCTCAGTGTGGTTTCAAAATCACATAAAGCCAACCCATTCACCCTTTTTAATGACGACTCAACCCCCTCTGGATCGTGGATAATATTACCCAGCATTTGCATGCCACCACAAACTCCAAGCACTTTACCCCCATAGCGTAAGTGGCGTTTTATTTGCCTATCCCACCCTTCATTTTTTAAGAAAGTTAAATCGCCAAGTACGTTTTTACTGCCTGGTAAAATAATAAGATCAACATCAGGAATTACCTGCGTATAGCGTACATAGTTAACATTAATATTTGGGTGTAAACGCAGTGCGTCAAAATCGGTATGGTTACTAATATGTGGCACTAATAATATTGCAATATTGATAGTTGCATGGGTGACGTTATTGCCTATTGCAACAGCGTCCTCCGCGTCGAGAGTCAAATCGTGGAGGTATGGCAGTACACCTAAAACAGGCTTATTTGTATAGTTCTCTAACCAATCAAGCCCTCCTTGCAGTAAACTTATATCTCCTCTAAAACGGTTAATTACAAACCCTTTTACACGTGATTGCTCTGACTCGCTAAGTAATGCCAATGTCCCCACTAAATGAGCAAATACACCACCTTTATCTATATCGGCAATGATGATCACCGGGCAGTCTACTTTTTCAGCGTAGCCCATGTTAGCGATGTCGTTTTCACGCAAATTTATCTCAGCGGGGCTTCCCGCACCTTCCACCAATAACAACTCAAACCGTTTTGCTAAACGCTCGTGTGATGTAATGACGGCATCCATAGCGACTTTTTTATAATCGTGGTATTTACCCGCTTCCATGTTGCTAATCGCTTTACCATGAATAATAACTTGCGCGCCAGTGTCGCTATTGGGTTTAAGTAATATGGGATTAAAGTCAGTTTCGGGCTCGACTCTAGCAGCAATAGCTTGCAAAGCTTGTGCTCGGCCAATTTCGCCACCGTCGTTTGTCACTGCGCTATTAAGTGCCATATTTTGTGGTTTAAACGGTGCGACTTTTATACCTTGATTTGCAAATACTCGACAAAGCGCAGCCACCAGGGTGCTTTTTCCTGCATCAGAGGTCGTGCCTTGTATCATAAGCGTTTTCATGGCTATACCTTCGATTTTCTAAAAAAGAGTAAACTTAAGAAAAACGCACTTCCCACAGCGGCCGTGATCACCCCAACAGGCAGCTCTTGATTTTGTAGTAAAGAACGTGACAGTACATCGACCCATACCATAAATGTGCCTCCTGCTAAGCTTGTTATTAATAGCCCTGCGACGGTTCCCTGCGAGATAAAAAAGCGCACAATGTGTGGCACCATTAACCCAACAAAACCAATACCACCACACATTGCCACCAGCACAGCGGTTATTAATGAGCTTAAAATTAGCATCAGTAACCTAAATCGTTTCACTTTAACACCAAGAGTTATGGCACTTTCATCACCTAATAACATGGCATTAAGTTGGCGCCTAAAGCTAATCATTACGCAGGTACACAATGTAATCACTAAAAATGGTATCCATAGTGTTGCCCACTGCGCACGTGCAAAACTACCCAAGGTCCAAAATAAAATAGCGGCAACGGCTTGCGGCTCACTCCAATAAAGTAACAAACTAGTAAATGCACTAAATAAAAATGAGAGTGCAACACCAGCTAACAACATCGATTCAACCTGCCCACCTTGTTGCCTTGTGGCTATTAATATAAGCAAGCTCATTGCTAATAAACTACCTAGTAGCGCCGCCGCAGAAAGGGCAACGCCCGCGCTAATACCCACAAATGCCATAAGGATAACTACACCAAACGAAGCACCTGACGATATACCAAATAAATAGGGATCGGCTAATGGGTTACGTGTCACTGTTTGTAAAATTAGCCCCGCAATAGCTAAACCTGCACCGGCCAAAAACGCCAATAATGTGCGCGGCACTCTTAATTCAAAAATAATACGGCTGGTCAGTGACGAATCATTAAAATGCACAAGACTGTTAAATACATCGTTTATTGACGTATCTGTTGCGCCAAAGCTCAAAGCTAAAAACAGACTTACTGTAGCAATGACAATAAACATAAATAGCGCCGCAGAATGGCGAAATCGAGAGGCCAGCATGTTATTTATAACCATAAAAATAAGTAATATGAGGTGTGCTTTTGCCAAGCTGAGATTCTTGTGGGTGGCTATTTATCTGTGCGCATACACCAAATACATCATCAAGCATGTGCTCAGTGAGTACTTCTGCGGGCGAACCGGTATGCGTTATTTCTCCGTTTTTAATGACTACGAGCTCATCGCAAAGAGCCGCGGCTAAATTAAGATCATGAAATGAAGCAAACACCGTAACACCTAGAGACTTTGCCAATTCCATCACCTGTATTTGGTACTTAACATCAAGGTGGCTAGTGGGTTCATCCATTATTAACAGTTGAGGTTGCTGAACAATAGCACGTGCAATGAGTGCGCGTTGTTTTTCTCCTCCAGAGAGCGATTCAAAATTTTGATTGGTGTGCTGCTCAAGCCCTACCGTTTTTATAGCTTGAGTGATCTGTGTTTTTTCGCTTTGCGATGTAGAGCTAAATAACGATTTATGAGGAGTGAGGCCAAGCGCCACAACATCAAATAACGACAAGTTAAAATGCGATGGTGCTTCTTGCAAAACAACAGCAACGCACTTTGCATATTCGTCACTTTTGAGCTGCCAAATATCTCGGTTATTAAACTCTACAACCCCTTCGCTTGGCTTATTAAAACGATATAAACAACGCAGTAAACTCGATTTACCTGCACCATTGGGCCCTATTAAGCCAACAAATTTACCTGCGGGTATTTGCACATTAATATGTTTGAGAATAGATTTATTTGCTATTCCCCACGAGAGGTTTTGAACGCTTAATAATGGTGCTTTAGTTTGCAATACTCTGTCCTAGACACGAGTACCCACTTGTAATGCAACTACCGAAAAGGAGTACATTAAAATTAGCATGAGTAGGCCCGCTCATTAAAAATTGATTTGTATCTGACTTAAAGCAAAGTGCTAATTACAGTTGCGGGAACAGTTGAGGAATTGCACCTCATTCCAAATGAAGCTCTATTATGGGCGGGTAAGTAAATAATTTAAAGCAAAAAAAACCGCGCTAATAACAGCGCGGTTAAAAAGGGAGTGTTTTAACTAATCGTTAAAACTTATATTCCATACCTAAACCTAAGTAATCTTGGTCTACGTTGTTGTCCATATCAAAGCTTGAGTAAAAGCCAAATACTTTAATGTTTTTGTTAAGCTTATGATCAACACCAACCGAAATAGCTGTTTTATCATCGCTATCGTCAAAGTCCATTGCCTGATACTGAACTTTAAATGTATTTTTACCCATGCTGTATGCCGCATTTAATAAGTAACCGTCACCTTCAGCTGAACCGTCTACCTTTTCTTGAGTTTGGTACATAGCACCTAGTTTAAAGTCTTCAACTTTACCTTGGATTGATGCGCGCACTACATCATAGCCGTTTACTTCGCTGTCAGCTGCAATTGAGGCATAAATAGCACTTTTTTTAAGCGCTGAATCACCGTATGTTACAGCCATTGAGTAACCGTTATCTGCATCTACATCGTCTTCAGCAATAAAAGTAGCAAGTACTTTAAAGCCTTCGTATGAGTTTGACGCATAAGAAATTGAATCACCTAAACGGTTTTCACCTTTGAATACATTTTTAATATCGCCTTCAAGGTCATTAAATAAATCGAGTTTACCTTGCGCTTGTTTAAACGCCGTATCGTTACGACCCACTACTACCTGACCAAATGAGCCTTTAACACCAACGTATTGGTTACGCGCAGAAATATTATCGTCGTCGCCTTTTGAGTCTGCATCAGTTACATCAACTTGAAACTCAAACTTATAAACTGCTTCTAAGCCATCGGTAATTTTTTCAGAACCTTTAAGACCAAAGCGAGATGCGTTACTTTTAATTTCAGTAAACGACCCTTCACCGTCATCTGTAGACTGCACAGTTACATTTGCTTTACCGTAAACATCCACGTCTGCAAGTACATTAAAAGATAAACCACTTAGCAAAGCGACACATAAGCTCGATTTTACAAATTTCATGTTATTTCCTCGATAATCACAAAAGACTAATTTTTAAAACGACTGCAGTTTGTCACCACTAAATGACAGAAATATTACAAATGAAATATTTTTGACTTTTAAAGTTAATAAAACTGCATTATTTTTGAAATCAAAAGGACACGAACACTAATCAAGCAAATATGTACCCACTTAACCTCCAACGTTTAAGCGTTAGGCTCAATAGTAGGAAGTAAATTTATTAGTGTTTCTATTAGTTCCTTTTGCTCGTTATCTCTATGGTAGGCTACAAATATATCTCTTGACGTATTTTCTACGTTTTTTACATGAAATAATTCACCATTTTCTAAATGTTGCTCTACTAAAACATGAGGAATAAATGCACTGCCACCACATTGCAAAATTAAATCGAGTGCAATTCGGCCGGTGCTTGTTCTAAAGTAAGGAGGGGTTTTACCGGTAAACTGGCGTGCATGCCAAAGCGAAAATGTCGTCCCCCAGTCAACATACACGTACTGATTATCAAAAAAATTCTCATTTGTTGCCGTGTCATACCCACTCACAGGAATAATAGGGAGTTCACAAATACGCTCAACAACTAACTCATCTACTTTTGGTGGATCGAATAAAATGGCCAAATCAAGCGTGCGCTCAAGCAATAATCGCGTACTTTCTTGTTGGGCTTTAACTTCAGCCACCAAAGACACTCCCGGCATAGCCGACACGATATTAGTAATACCAAACTGCAAAAAAGCATCCCAGATATTAGGGGTGCCCGCTAAGCTAATTTGTTTATGCATGTTGTCGGCAAGGGCCACATCTACCTTCGCGCGCTGCATACCGGTTATGATCATTTGCGCGTGAGGTAATAACCGCTCACCAGGCGCCGTTAATTGAATATTATTACGCTGGCGAATAAATAAATTAACGCCAAGTCCTTGCTCTAATTGGCGAATACGAAAGCTTACCGCCGACTGCGTTATATATAGGTTTTCTGCGGCTTTACCGAAATGACGCGTGCGCACTACTTCAACAAATGTTTTTAATAAATCGATATCCACTTTTTTATCCTCACGATAAAAATAACTTGTTTAAAAAATTGCCAAACTTGCATCATACTCCAACTAATTAATAGGGTATGAGGATATAGCTATGAGCATTAACATTTCATTACTACGCCAAGCATTTGTTAGCCAACGTCAATTTTATGATGATCAAAATTTTCCACGTGGTTTTAGCCGCAGCGGAAATTTCACCTTATTAGAAGCCAGTATACTAGAACAACATGGCATTGTTTTAAAAGGTTTATATAGTAAGACGATTGAACCACAAAATGAGCACCAAGAAAATTTTGTAGCCGTAGTAACTGGCTCACAAGAACCAACTAATCCGATTGAGCGAGCATGGCTAAAATACCTAAAGCTTACGACGTGTAAAACGAAGTTTCATACCTTGTTTGGGCGCTCTAAAATATCGAGCCCTGCGCCAATAAATCATGAACGTTATTCAGAATCTGACAGCTTATAAACACGTAACCAATTTGCTTTTTGGCGCTTTTACGGTTACAACATGTATTAAGCAGCATTTTTGCATAATATAATTTAGGTGTTCCGTGAAGCGAAAGATATTAATAGTTGAAGATACACCTGCTATAGCGCTTGTGCAAAAACACATAGCGCTAAAGGTAGGCTACGAGGTAGATGTAGCAGAAACGTTAGCACAAACAAAAGTATTGATTAGCCAAAACGATTATTTTTGTGCGGTTGTTGATTTTATTTTGCCCGACGCACCAATGGGTGAAGCGATTCCCTGCACTGTAGACGCTGAAATTCCTACCATTGTTATGACGGGAAATATAGATAAAAAAACGCGTAACATGGTAGAAAAGTACCCTATTATTGACTATATAATAAAAGAAAATAAACAGGCCTATCAATATCTTGAAAAACAGTTAAAACGTTTACCTCGCAATGAAAATGTAAAAGTATTAGTTGTTGATGACTCTATATCTACCCGCCACTATGTTGTGAGCTTATTGTTACGTCACAAATATCAAGTATCTGAAGCTGAAGATGGAAAAAAAGCACTAGAAGTTCTTGCTAACTCACCCGATATCTCAGTGATCATTACCGACAACGAAATGCCCAATATGAACGGCGATGAGTTGTGTAGCGAAATTCGCAGAATTTACAGTAACGATGAAAAGGCAATTATTGGTATTTCTGGCGCTGATTCATCTGAGCTATCAAGCTTATTCCTAAAAAATGGTGCAAACGATTACCTGCATAAACCGTTTAATAACGAAGAGTTTTATTGCAGGCTAAGCCAAAACGTTGGCATGCTTGAACAAATAGCGACAATAAAACGCCAAGCCAACACAGATTACCTAACTGACCTCCCTAATCGTCGTTATTTCTTTGAGCAAGCAAATAACTCTCTTAAAGAGCTCAGTCTCAAAAAGGTAAACGGCGCACTGGCCATGATTGATATAGATCACTTTAAATCTATTAACGACACTTATGGCCATGATGCAGGCGACCAGGTTTTAAAAGGGCTGGCTATCTGCCTTAAAAAATACTTTAAAAAATATTTAGTTGCGCGTTTAGGTGGCGAAGAATTTGCTGTTTATTTTGCAGATGAAACCCCGCAAGAAGCGCTCAAACGACTCGAAGGGTTTAGGTATTTTGTAGAAAATAACAGCCAAGAATTTAGTAAAGAGAAGATAAAACTGACCATTTCAATAGGCTTTTCTACAGGGCCTGTTTATCAAATGGATACGTTATTAAAACAGGCCGACCAAAAACTTTACAAGGCGAAAGAATCCGGCCGAAATAAGGTAGTCAGTTAAACTAAAATTTAAGCAATTTCGGCGGCTGTAATGGCCGCTTTTTTACGCTTACGTGATTGATGGTAAGAATCCCAACTAAAAATAGCCAGTGCACTCCAAATACACGCAAAGGTAATAAGCCTTTCAGTATCAAATACCTCATCGTAAAACACCACAGCAAGTATAAACATTAAACTAGGCCCAATGTATTGGAAAAAGCCAAGGGTTGTATATTGCAGGCGTTTAGCCGCCCCTGTAAAGCAAAGCAGCGGTAGTGTGGTAACAATGCCTGCGCTTATAAGTAATAAGTTGGTAAGCCAATCGTTATTAGGCAAACTTGATGTAGCAGAAGGTGTCATCATCCACCAGTAAACCAGTGCTACTGGCAATAATATTAATGCCTCGAGTAATATACCGGGTAACGCCTCAACAGGCAGCTTTTTTCGTAATAGGCCATACAGTGCAAACGATATAGCAAGTGAAAACGCCACCACAGGAAACGAGCCAAAGCTTACTAATTGAAGTATCACCCCAGAGAATGCCAACCCAACAGCGAACCCTTGAAATTTACGGAGGCGCTCACCTAAAAAAATCATGCCTAACAAAACATTTAAAAGCGGATTTATGTAATAACCTAAACTTGCATCAAGCATATGGTTATTGTTAATCGCCCATATAAATAAACCCCAGTTAAAACCAAGTAAGCCAGAGGTAATAACTAACATTAGCATCAGCTTAGGCTGTATTATAATGTGCTTAATTTTACGCCAGTACTTTAAAACACTCACCACTAAAATTAAAAATACGACTGACCACACCACACGATGCATTAAGATTTCAAATGCGGTCACATGTTGGATTAACTTGAAATAAATGGGGGCAAGACCCCACATAACAAAAGCAAGACAAGCAAAAATTGCGCCTTTACGCTGCTCGGTAACAATTGGCATAGTAAACACTTAGTGATTTAAAAGGTCGCCAGTTTACTCGCCTAACAGATTTTATCCAACTAAATACGTGCCTGTTCCAAAAGCTATTTGCACTGATTGCTCGTTATGTAATTCCATTCTGCACACGCACACTTTATTACCTGAACGAATAAGCGTGGCACTGGCGGTAAACACATCCCCTTTTCCTGGGCGCAAATAATCAGTGCGTAAATCAATAGTGCCAAGTGTTGCTAATTTTTTTTGCACACTGTTCATCTCTAAATCGGTTAGCTTGTCTATCACACTGGCCGCTGCAAGCATGCCGCCTACGTTATCAAGTACGGCTGAAATAATCCCACCATGAAGAATTTTTTGAGCTGGGTTACCTATAAAAACATCCTGCCAGGGAAATGTAATTTTAGCTTGTTCTGGGCTAAGTGATTCTACCGATATATTTAAAAATTGATTAAACGGCATGCCATTTACAAATAGCGCACCCACTTGTTCAATTAACATTTCTTTATTCATTATTATTCTCTGAAATTAATAGGTACAACGAGTAAAACATACCTTGTGTAAAACTACGAGCGTAAAGCTAAAGACATCTTATAAAAAAAACACTAAAATACCCGCCAATGAATACATCTACGCTTCCTTCAAGCACATTAGTGCGAAAACCCGAGACTGTCCTCAAACAAGTGTTTGGTTACAGCGAATTTCGAGATGGCCAAAAAGCCGTTATTGATGCCGCTTTAAATGGTCAGGACACACTTGTTTTGCTACCCACTGGTGGCGGGAAATCTGTGTGTTATCAAATTCCGGCATTAGTTCTTGAAGGGGTTACTATTGTTATCTCACCACTTATTTCACTTATGCAAGATCAAGTTGCGCAGCTTCAAGCTTTAGGTGTAAAAGCGGCTTATGTGAATAACAGCCTAGCACGCGAAGAACAGCAGTTAGTTTATCAGCAACTTCACCAAGGGCTTATTAAACTATTATATGTAGCCCCAGAGAAAGTATTACAACGTGACTTTTTAGAGCGATTATCGCATTTAAAAATAAGCTTATTTGCCATTGACGAAGCGCATTGTGTGTCGCATTGGGGGCATGATTTTAGGCCGCATTATTTTCGCTTAAACGAACTTAAGCAGCGTTTTGCTCACGTGCCTATGATGGCCCTGACCGCCACCGCAGATAAAGCCACACGCTTTGATATTGTTGAACAGTTAAAACTTCAGCAGCCTTACATTCACACTGGCAGTTTCGACAGACCTAATATTCGTTACACCATAGAAGAAAAATTTAGACCTATGGTGCAACTGTTGCGCTACCTAAAAGAACAAAAAAACCAAAGTGGCATTATTTATTGCACTAGTCGAAAGCGTGTTGACGACATAGCAGAAAAGCTGGCCGATGCAGGCCTTAATGCAGCCGCTTACCATGCAGGGATGAGCAATGAGCAACGCCAGTTTGTGCAAACAGGGTTTGCCCGTGATGATATCCAAATAGTCGTTGCTACTGTGGCTTTTGGTATGGGTATAAACAAACCCAATGTACGCTTTGTACTGCATTACGACATACCTAAAAGCATAGAAGCGTACTATCAAGAAACAGGCAGAGCAGGACGCGACGGCTTAGCCGCAGAAGCAATCATGTACTTTGATCCTGCCGATATAGGCCGTGTAAGGCGATTTTTTGAAGACATTGACGATGAACAACGTCGAAGAGTAGAAGAGCAACGCTTTAATGCTATGGCAAGCTTTGCTGAGGCGCAAACGTGTCGTCGTCAGATACTGCTTAACTACTTTAGTGAATACCAACGAGAACAATGTGGTAACTGCGATATTTGCTTAAATCCACCTAAAAGCTTTGACGGAACGCTTGTTGCCCAGCAAGCACTTTCGTGTGTATACAGAGCTGAGCAGCGATTTGGTTTAGGGTACATTGTAGAACTATTACGCGGTGCCAACACGAGTCGTATTCGCGATAACAATCATCACCAGTTGAGCACCTATGGTATTGGTAAAGACAGAAGTAGTGAGTTTTGGCTGAGTATTTTACGCCAACTCATTCACCAAGGATTACTAAGCCAAGATATAACGCAAGGCGCTTCGTTGCGATTAACCGAAGCCGCCCGCGCTATATTAAAAAGCGAATATGCACTGCAATTAGCTGAGCCTCGCTTACAAGCAAAACACGTATACCAAGATAAGCTCGCGCAATTTAATTACGATAAAAAATTATTCGCTCGCTTGCGTTCATTACGCAAAGAGCTAGCCGATGCCGACGATGTGCCACCGTATGTGGTATTTAACGATAAAACGTTAGCCGAAATGGCGCAGCTCATGCCTACTAACGACAGTGAATTTTTAAAAGTGTCGGGGGTTGGTTTTACTAAATTAAATAAATATGGCGGTGCTTTTTTAACAGCAATTCGCAACTACTTAGCCACACAATAAGCATAATATGAGCAAAATAGATTACGACCACACACACCAATGCATCATCATTACCCCGACAGAGCCACCTCACGATGAAGACTTTGAGCTGTGGAGTACATTATTCCTACATTCGGACGATATCGCTATTAGCGAGTATTCGGCGGGAGCCGATAGGCATCAGGTGCGCTTTTCTTATAGCCAACAAACGTTTAATTTAAATTACGAGCATTACAGTCAAAGTATTTGGATTAACGGCGAAGGGCCTGAAGCAGAACATTTATTAGCCGCGTTGGCTTTTTATTTAAATTAACCCGATTTAGCGATGGATGAATAAACTGTTTTTATAATCGGGCAATAGTTAACACCTAAACGGCTCTTTTAAACAAATAGTTTTTAATAGACTAAATTAATTATTTTTTAACCCCTATGCTTTTTACTTACATTTAAATAACAATGATGTAAGCTAATATTACGGGTGTAGTTTACTACGCAGTAAATAAGGGGTTAAATGATCAGTAATACGTGGTTTTCACCCTGTTGTGTTGGGGTTATTGTTCTGTACCTATTAATGTCTAATGCTTATGCAGAGCCATTTCCTACAAACACAGGTACCTGCCCGCTTGAATCATCAATACATTTAAGTGAAGAAAAATTACGTCGCCAACTCAGCGATGAAACGCTACTGGTTGCTACAAAACCAAATGCTAGAATTGCCACTATTACGCTAGAACAACTCAATGTATTTAATACTGCGTTGGAAGAAGAAAATAACGCACTGTTTAGATTTGCTAACCGCGCGCACATTCAAACTGAACCTGAAGTAATCAAAAACCTACTGCTTTTTAACTCTGGCGATCTTTACGATGCTAAAAAACTTTCTGAATCGGAGCGCTTGCTGCGAAAAGAAAACTACCTTTACGACGCACAAATTAGCGCAACAGAAAACTGTGATGGCGATATAGATGTTAAAGTAATTACCCGTGATTTATGGACGCTCTTGCCAGAAATAAACTTTAGCCGCAGCGGTGGAGAAAATAAATCGAGTATTGGTTTTAGAGAATCAAACTTGTTTGGCTGGGGAAAAAGATTGTCTTTTTCTCGCACAACCGACAGCGACCGCAGTGGTTACTTATTTGTTTACGACGATCCTAATATTTTTTCTAGCCGCTACCGTGGTCGCATAGAGTATGCCGATAACAGCGATGGTAAGCGTCATTTACTTGAGCTTACTTATCCATTTTATGCCATAGACACACCTTACAGTTACGGTATTTTAAGTTATTCAGAACAACGAGAAGAATCACTATACCGACGAGGAAAAGAGATCAGTGAGTTTGATCAAACAACTGATCTAAATCGCATTTTTATCGGCCACTCTAAAGCACTTAGTAATAGCTGGACTCAGCGAATTAGCTTAGGTTATGTAGATGAGCAGCATACATTCAGTGCCATTCAAACCACATTTGAGCCTTTAGCTAAAGATAGAAGCTACAGTTATCCCTATATTAGTGGTCATTGGTTTGAGGATAATTTTATTAAGGTGCGTAATTTTGACAGCATTTATCGCACTGAAGATTTAAACCTAGGTTGGAATGCAAAAGCACTGCTGGGTTATTCAGATGAATCGTTGAGTAACGATGATAGCCGCCTTGTTTATTCGCTTAATGTGAAAACAGCCCATTTTTCTGGCGATAATACGCTTTGGCGTTTTAGCACGGATTTAGAGGGATTTTGGAACGAAGAACAAAAGCAACTCGAAAACTTTAAAGCGACATCGCAAGTACAATATTATCTAAATACAAGTGTTGATCAATCTTGGTATGTAAAAGGCCGCGTGCAATACGCAAAAAACCTAACTGCCGACCAACAGCTTACCTTAGGTGGCGAAACAGGCCTGCGTGGTTACCCTATGGATTACCAACATGGCGACCGTAGCTTTTTAGTGAGCCTAGAAAAACGCTACTACTGGGAGTACGATTTACTACAACTATTTAAAGTAGGTGGCGCGGGCTTTATAGATATTGGTAGAGCATGGTTTAATAACCAAACAAACGACGAAAATAATCATGTACTCAAAAATGTGGGCGTTGGTTTGCGCCTAGCGCCGAGTAGAGCAAATGCAGGCACTATGATCCATCTTGATATAGCCGCTCCCATAGATAGCGCTGACGATGTCGACTCTGTGCAGTGGCTTGTCAGTGTAAAAAAATCGTTTTAAATTGCTACTTAGCGCCAAAATAACACGCTAAACTAAGGCCTTTAAGCTAGTTGAAATTCAACCTAACGTGTTGCTATATTTACTACTTTTAACTACCACATAACTGTAAAAGGCGCTATTTTGGAATTTTTAGATGTTTTAGAATTACTCACCGATCAATATAAACTCATCGTGACCGTTATTGCCTTGTTACTTTTTCCAGTGCTATTAAAACTAACTAAAAAGTTACTTGAGCAAGCCATTAAAGGTAAAGTAGATTTACATCGTAAATACCGCGCAGAGTTACTACTTAAAATTATTCTCGCCTTTGTCATGTTATGTTTAGTGTTAGTATTTTGGGGTATTGAGCTACGAGGGCTACTGGTTCTGGGCTCGTCACTCTTTGCAATGTTAGGTGTCGCGCTATTTGCAGCATGGTCATTACTGAGCAATCTGACCGCATTTTTATTAATGTTTATCCAAAACGACTGCCGCGTTGGTTTTTGGGTACGTATTATTGACGGCGCAAATCATGTTGAAGGTAGAATTGTCGAGATGGGCTTAATGAATGTTGTACTTGAACATATTGATGGGCACCGCGTAATTTACCCAAATAATTTATTTGTTACGCGCCCTGTACTCGTTTTAAACGCAGAGCCTAAACAATCAAAAGCGCCGGTAATTAAGCGGATTATAGGCCCTAAAAAATAATAAATTTTGCATAAAAAAAGCCGTTTTAGTAACTAAAACGGCTTTTTAATAGCTGCTAAAGGGTTAGTTATTTAACTCTGCAGTTTTTAGTTCTTCATCTAAATCATTAATTTCATCAATAAATGTTTCTAATTGCTGCTCAACCAAGCTATTAGCATGAGCAAAATAAGCAATATGAAAAACTGCATCACCTTCATTAACCAATGGCATAGTTTGCTGACCAATTACAATACCACTTCGAGGTGCTAGTAACTCAAGTTCAGAGTCACCAAGCGGGCTACTTATATAAGCAAGTATTTGCCCTTTTGTTACGCGCTCACCCAGCGACACTTGAGCACGTACAATGCCATCTACTTCAGCACGTACCCAGCTTGTAGAGCTTGCAATAACAGGCTCTGGTAGTTTTTTAGGGCGTTTGCCGCGCATCATTTTTAAATGGCGCATTACATAGTCAACCCCTTGCACGCCGGCGGCTATTGCAATTGGGTCAAAACGCAGTGCCTCACCCGCTTCATAAGTAATAACCGGTATGCCTAAATTAGCCGCTTCACTTCTTAGTGAACCATTGCGTAGCGAGGCATCAATCACCGCAGGTGTACCAAAGGCTTTGGCCATCTGCGCAGTAGCCTCATCCGCCAAATTTGCACGTATTTGTGGCAAGTTTGTTCGGTGAATAGCCCCTGTATGTAAATCAATAATATGCGTGCAATGCACCGCAACTTGATTGAAAAACATATACGCCATACGACCCGCTAGCGACCCTCTTTCAGAACCAGGGAAACTTCGGTTCATATCGCGACGGTCTGGTAAATAGCGCGACTTATGAATAAAGCCAAACACATTCACAATTGGCACAGCGATAAGCGTGCCACGTAGCTGGTTTGGATCTATTTTAGCCAGTAATTGACGAACAACTTCTACCCCATTTAGCTCATCGCCATGGATAGCGGCACATACCATCAGTACAGGGCCTTCCATTACGCCATTAACAACCTCTATAGGTATATTAAGGGGTGAGTGGGTGTAAAGCTTTGCAGCTTCTAAAGCTAACGTTTTACGTTCACCAACACCAATACTTTCACCTAATAAAGTGAAAGGGCGGTTAATTTTAACCTTTGCCACGAGTTGCGGTTCCTTTACTTGAGGCATTCTTTTCGATGAAATCAATCACCATACCTGCAATATCTTTACCAGTTGCTATTTCAATACCTTCGAGACCTGGTGATGAGTTAACTTCCATCACTAAAGGCCCACGAGATGAACGAAGTAAATCCACACCTGCTACGTTTAATCCCATCGCTTTAGCAGCAGCAACTGCTGTTTTACGCTCTTCAGGAGTAATACGTACTAATGTTGCGCTACCGCCACGATGAAGGTTTGAACGGAACTCACCTTCTTGTGCTTGACGTTTCATTGCTGCAATTACTTTATCACCTAATACAAAACAGCGAATATCCGCACCACCCGCTTCTTTAATGTATTCCTGAACCATAATGTTAGCTTTTAAGCCCATAAATGCTTCAATTACACTCTCTGCAGCTTTACGCGTTTCAGCCAGTACAACACCAATCCCTTGTGTACCTTCGAGTAATTTAATAACAACCGGTGCACCACCAACCATTTCTAACAAATCTTTTACATCATCTGGTTTACTCGCAAAACCTGTAACAGGCATGCCTACGCCCTTGCGTGACAATAACTGCAATGAGCGCAATTTATCGCGCGAACGAGAAATAGCCACAGATTCGTTTACTGGGTATACCCCCATCATTTCAAATTGGCGTAAAACTGCACAGCCGTAAAAGGTGACTGATGCGCCAATACGCGGCACAATTGCATCAAAATCTTTTAAATTTTCACCACGATAGTGAATTTCTGGCTGTTCAGAGTTTATATTCATGTAAGAGCGAAGTGCGTCTATTACTTTCACTTCGTGCCCACGAGCCTCTGCAGCCTCGATTAAACGACGTGTTGAATATAACTTTCTGTTACGAGATAAAATACCGATTTTCATAGTTAAAACCTTAACTAAACTTTACAGCATTGGTGCTTAATGACTGCTTTCTGCAGCATAAGCCCAATACTTTTTATAATAAATGAGATAATGCCGTGTCAACAACGACACGATTCTCCATGGCTGTTCTACCTAGCAACATTCTAAACTTCATGGTTGCGCGGCTTGTGAGGGTGACTTCAATAGGCCAGCTATGTTCACCCGCGTGTAATGTTGTTTCTATAAAATAACGCAATTGCTTTTCACCACTAGAGCTGGTTACGTATTTCATTTTTTTCACTTTAGCATTACAAGTAATCTGAGTTTCTTCGTCGTCTTGTAATGGTTGAGCTATAAATTTAACCCACTTTTCGCCATCAACTTCGTATTCTTCAATGTTAATAGCATGAATACATGAAGTACGTGCTCCGGTGTCAACTTTAGCCTTGATCCGCTCAATACCAAGCTCAGGTAAACTTAACCACTCACGCCAACCTATTGTTATTTTTGTCGTCATAAATGTGCCCTTAGTAAAAAAGAGGTTTATACGCTATAGAAATAAAAAGACCAACAAAATAAATTTATCTTACCGATGAATCGATTTGATTGATCTTTAATGCCTATTAGTCTCACAATGCACGTCTTGCTGCAATATAATTAAGCCAGCATTTAGGCTAGACCAATAATTTAAAAAGTATCTTAACTTATTAAAAGTAAATATGTTTTGGTCAGTTAGATACACTATAGTTTATAGTATTAAAATTACACTATTATGAGACATTATTATGATTAACGGTTTGCTTCACGCCCTAGTGCTTGATGAAAAAGGCGGTGCTCGCGCTATACAAAGCAGCGAAGATCTTCACAACTGGCAACCTGAGCAAGGTAAGTTATGGGTCCATATGGATTATAGCCAAACCGATGTTGTGAACTGGCTCAAACACTGTGAGCTTTTAACCGATTACGAATTAGAATCGTTTATAGCCGATGAAACACGCCCACGTATTACTCAGTCTACAAATGGGCACTTGCTGTTTTTGCGCGGTGTAAACTTAAATCCGGCGCAAAGCCCAGAAGACATGGTGTCGGTACGTTTATTTATTAACGAAAATATAGTTATTACTTCTCGTAAGCGTCGCCTTTTATCTATTGACGATGTACTCACTTCATTAAAGGATAATAAAGGCCCGTGCTCTATATCTGAGCTTGTGTGCGCTATTACACAAAAACTGACTTCACGCATGCAAAGTGTTATTGATTCTTTAGATGAAACACTTGATGACTTTGAAGAAGAAATTGACGAGCCAAGTAAGCGCTTTGACAACCAAGCGCTATCGCAGTTACGCCGCCAAACTATTGCGCTAAAACGTTATTTAAAACCTCAAAAAGAGGCGCTCACTACAATGGTAAACGGTAATTATGAGTGGCTTTTGGATGACGATAAAGCAAAACTAAACGAAACCACTAACCTACTAATTCGCTACCTTGAAGAGCTAGACAGCTCAATAGAGCGCGCACAAATTATTCAACAAACAGTAACTAACCATGTTTCTGAGCAGTTAAACCAACGTATGTATGTGATGTCAGTAGTGGCAGCCTTGTTTTTACCTTTAGGCTTTTTAACTGGTTTGCTTGGGGTTAACGTAGGCGGTATACCTGGAACAGACAACCCTTACGCATTTACGCTATTTATTGTGTTTTTAGTGATACTTACCGGTGGTATTGGCGTGTATTTTAAAAATAAAAAATGGCTCTAATAGTATTAAGTAATCTATCTTGAGGCTGAAAAATCATGTCATGACAGGGCAAATGTTTAGTTATTCTAAATACATAAGTTTAAACCATGGCCTCCCAGATTTAGCCCTTCAAGTTTATTAAGTATTGATATGAACCTGATATAGCAATCAATTAAAAACTAAAAAGGCGCGCATTGTTAAATGCTCGCCTTTTTTGATATTTGTATAGAGCTATTAATTACTCTTGAAAGTAAGTGCCCCAACCGTCGTATTCAACGTCGCACTCAATAGCAAGCGCTGCTAGTTTATCAACGTCTTCCATAATGACGTCTACGTCTAGCTCAGCTTCTACTACTATGTCGAAGCTCCAAATTTTGCTGCCATCTTCAAGCTCAAGCTCTGCTGGCTCTTCAACATCGTAACCTAGTTTAAAAGCAGCCAATGCAGCTTGCTCTAGCTTAGGGAAGTCTTCACACACAAAGTGGTGTTCTACTTCATAAAGTATTTCAGGATCTGATCCATCTTCAAGTAATGAACTTACGATGTCTTCACTTATTTCGCGCCAGTTTTCCATTATTTCTCTCTCACTTGAGCATCTAATTCGTTTATTTTAGCAGCCATAACAGTATGTACGTTTTGAGCGTGCTCTCGCGCACTTATACTTTTATCAAGTGATATAGGCGCTAACATTTCGATGTAAATTGTACCATTATCCCAACGATTTAGCTTAATGCTTTTGTGCGTTGTATTCATACATACGGGAACCACTGGCACATCGGCGCTCATAGCGGTATGAAAAGCACCTGTTTTAAAAGGCAATAAACCGCGCCCATAGCTGCGAGTACCTTCAGCAAAAACCCAAACCGATAAACCATTTTTCTTTATTTTTTCAGCTGCTTTTGAAATAGTACCAGCCGCTTTTGAACGATTTGCTCTATCTATTAAAATATTACCTGACAGCCAATAAAGCTGACCAAAAAATGGGATCCACTTTAAGCTCTTTTTACCAAGGCTTACACAGTTTTTTGGTACCATTGCTGGTACTGTAAATAAATCATAGCTATTTTGATGATTAGCAACGTACACTGCAGGGCCAATATTTTCAGCATCTTTATGGCGTGTAAGCACTAATTTAACACCGATCATTTTGGCCATAGAACCAAACCAACCTGCAATTATGTGAACATTATTTGGGTGAAAGGGCCTAACTAATGAAAGCAATAAACCAAAAATACAACTCAATAATATAAACATAAACATAATAAAAACACGTATTACAGCTAACAAACTCGTTCTCCAAATCAATTGTGTGCGGTGCGCATGTCATTACGCACTATGACACTATTATAGCGTTATTTTGTGACACAGACGAGACAATAGCGAACAACTGTACGCTGAAATAGAGTCGATGCTAAAATTAATTGACTAACACAAAACAATAAGGTGATAAAAATAGAGTTCTATAAACAAAAACGGCCTGCAATTGCAGGCCGTAATACTTTAACTCAACGCTTATGATTCATCTGTTGCACTTTCAACAGGCTCTTCATCTTGAGGTGTTAACTCAACAACGGCTTCATCAACACGTTGCAAGCCTCGCGGTAACTTGTTACCTCGACGACCTCGTTCACCATGGTAATGCTCTAAATCTGTTGGTTTAAGGGTTAGCTTGCGTTTGCCGGCATGTAATGTAACGCTACTTCCAAGCGGAACAACAGCCAGTACTTTCACAAATTCTTCACGAGCCTGTACCTTTGCACCAGGAATAGAAATAATTTTATTACCCTTACCCTTACCTAGTTTAGGTAAATCGCGCAGTGGAAATAAAAGCATCCGCCCTTCATTAGAAATAGCCATACAGTAATCGCTAGCTACATCGCTCACCCTAATTGGCTGTAGTAAAATACCGTTTTTAGGCACACTCACTAACGCTTTACCGTTTTTGTTTTTACTCACAAGATCTTTAAAATCAGTGATAAAACCATAACCGGCATCTGACGCCATAAGCAACACTTGGTTATCTTCAGCCATAACAACATGCTCAAAGTTAGCACCCGATGTTAAGTTAAAGCGCCCCGTCATAGGCTCGCCTTGGCTACGCGCCGACGGTAAACTATGTGCGTCAGTAGCAAACGCGCGCCCAGCTGAGTCTAAAAATACAGCGGGCTGGTTACTCTTGCCACGAGCAGAAGCCCTATAGGCATCACCCGAACGATAACTTAAGCCTTCTGCATCCAAGTCATGCCCTTTACCGACGCGTGCCCACCCTTTGTCTGAAAGAACAACAGTCACTGACTCTGATGGTATTAAATCTTTTTCGTTAAGGGCTTTAGCTTCGCTACGTTCAATAACTGGTGAGCGACGATCGTCACCATACATTTCTGCAGCTTCTTGAATTTCTTTTTTAAGCAGCGTTGACATACGACGATCTGAACCAAGTGTTAGTTCTAACTTATCACGCTCTTTGGCAAGCTCATCTTGCTCGCCACGAATTTTAAACTCTTCTAGTTTAGCTAAATGGCGAAGTTTTAACTCTAAAATAGCTTCTGCTTGTATATCGGTTAAATCAAAGCGCTGCATTAAAATAGGCTTTGGCTTATCTTCACTACGGATAATCTCAATCACTTCATCAATATTTAAGAACGCTGCTAATAAGCCTTCTAAAATATGTAAGCGTGCAAGTACTTTATCTAAACGATACTGCAAACGACGACGAACAGTTTCGCGCCTAAACATGAGCCATTCACTTAAAATACTACGCAGGTCTTTGACTTGCGGGCGGCCATCTAGCCCGAGCATGTTTAAGTTAACACGGTAGTTTTTCTCTAAATCGGTGGTCGCAAACAGGTGAGCCATTAATGGCTCAGCTTTAATACGATTAGAGCGCGGTATAATCACTATACGTGTTGGATTTTCGTGATCTGACTCGTCACGTAAATCAGCAATCATAGGCAGTTTTTTCGCGTTCATTTGCGCTGCTATTTGCTCAAGTACTTTACCGCCTGAACACTGATGCGGAAGCGCGGTGATCACTATATCGCCTTGCTCTTCGGTATACACCGCACGCATTTTAATCGAGCCTCGACCGGTTTTATATATTTTATGAATGTCGGCTTTTGGGGTAATTATTTCTGCATCGGTTGGGTAGTCAGGTGCGTGTACTAGCTCTAATAATTCATCAAGTTCTGTTTTTGGTTTATCGAGTAATAAACAACATGCACTGGCAACTTCTCGCACGTTATGCGGCGGAATATCAGTCGCCATACCAACAGCAATACCGGTAATGCCGTTAAGTAAAATATGCGGTAAGCGCGAAGGTAATACTAAGGGCTCATCCATTGTGCCATCAAAATTTGGCGTCCAATCAACAGTGCCTTGGCCAAGCTCTTTTAGTAGTACTTCTGAAAATTTAGATAAACGCGCTTCTGTATAACGCATTGCAGCAAATGATTTAGGATCATCAGCAGCGCCCCAGTTTCCTTGGCCGTCAACAAGTGGATACCGATACGAAAACGGTTGCGCCATAAGTACCATCGCTTCGTAACAGGCACTATCTCCATGCGGGTGATATTTACCGAGTACGTCACCCACGGTACGGGCTGACTTTTTATATTTAGCAGCGGCCGATAAACCTAATTCGCTCATCGCGTAAATAATACGACGCTGCACGGGTTTTAAGCCATCACCCACATGGGGTAAAGCACGATCCATGATCACGTACATGGAATAGTTTAAATAGGCGTCTTCAGTAAAGCGCCCCATTGTTTGTTGCTCTATTCCTTGCATCAGCAAGGTATCTGTATCACTCATTAAAGCTTACCTAGTTTTTCTTATAGCTTACGCGGTAGATTACATTGGCGTAATCGTCACTTACTAACAGACTGCCGTCACCTAACTCTGCAAATGCAACTGGGCGTCCAAATGTTGTTTCGGCTTTCATAAAGCCGGTAATAAACGGTGTGTATTTAGTCACACGGCCTTGCTCTATGTTTGCTACAGCGACTTTGTAGCCTGCTTTTTTACTACGATTCCACGACCCGTGCTCGGCAACAAACAATTGCTCTTTATAGCTTGCTGGGAATTGTTTTGCATTGTAAAAATGAATACCTAATGGGGCAACATGGGCAGGGAGTGCCAGCGCAGGAGAAGTGTAATCAGCAATATTTTTACCTTCACCAAATTCAGGATCAACAATTGCACCGGCGTGAATATAAGGAAAACCAAAATGCTCACCTTCAGTGCTAACGCGGTTTATTTCATCTGGTGGAATATCATCGCCCATCATGTCGCGGCCATTATCACTAAACCACAAAGCCTGAGTACTTGGATGAAAATCAAATCCAACCGAATTGCGAACACCTTGCGCTACAGTTTTAATTTGTTTGGTTTCTACATTAAGTGAGAAAATACGACCGAAGCGCTCATCTTCAGCACAAATGTTACAGGGCACACCAACCGGAATGAGTAATTCCCCTGTGGGTGTAAAGCGTAAAAACTTCCAGCCATGGTGGCGCTCTGATGGAAGTGCACTGTAAATCACATCAAATTTTGGATCTTTTAATTGGGTATCAATATTTTTAAATCGAATTATACGGTGCACCTCAGCAACGTATAAATCCCCCTCTTTAATTGCGAGCCCTGATGGCATGTTTAAGCCACTCGCTACCACAATTTTTTTGTCTGCTACACCATCACTATTATGATCTATTAATGCATACACATTGCCCGCTTTACGAGAGCCCGCATAAACAATACCTTTTTTAGATACCGCAATTTGACGCGCATTTTCAACGTCATCTGCAAATAAGCTAAGTTCAAAACCAGGTGCTACAGTGAGCTTATCGAGTATATTTTTAGCCATAACAGGGGCACTTGTTATAAACAGCAACAATACACTTGCTAGTAATTTATTCATTTATATCTCCTAATGACAAACACCAGTAATTATACTTGCGCCTTATTACCATGATCTTCGAGCCATTGGCGTCTGTCTGGTGAACGTTTTTTAGCAAGCAACATATCCATCATTTCCATAGTTTGTGCTTCTTCATCCAGTGTTAATTGAACTAAGCGTCGGGTATTTGGATCCATGGTGGTTTCGCGAAGCTGCAGTGGGTTCATTTCACCCAATCCTTTAAATCGCTGTACGTTAACTTTACCGCGTTTTTTCTCTGCCTCAATGCGCGCTAAGATGCTTGTTTTTTCCTCTTCATCAAGAGCGTAATATACCTCTTTACCAATATCGATTCTAAATAATGGTGGCATTGCTACGTATACATGACCCGTTTTTACTAACTGCGGAAAGTGACGAACAAACAAGGCGCACAGCAAAGTGGCAATATGAAGACCATCAGAGTCTGCATCAGCCAAAATACAAATTTTATTATAGCGTAGCCCACTCATGTCGGCTGAGTCGGGGTCGATACCTAAAGCAACCGAAATATCATGCACCTCTTGTGATGCTAGTATTTGCCCAGACTCTACTTCCCACGTATTTAAAATTTTACCACGCAAAGGCATAATTGCCTGAAATTCACGGTCACGGGCTTGTTTGGCCGAGCCACCAGCAGAGTCACCCTCTACTAAAAATAGTTCGGTGCGGTCGTTATCGGCTGCACTACAGTCGGTAAGTTTACCCGGTAATGCGGGGCCTGCTGTTACGCGTTTACGCACTACTTTTTTAGCCGCTTTTAAACGACTTTGTGCATTAGATATACACAGTTCAGCTAACAACTCTGCTGTATCTGTGTGTTCATTTAACCAAAGGCTAAATGCATCTTTTACAACACCCGAAACAAGCGCCGCACACGTGCGTGAAGATAGTTTTTCTTTTGTTTGGCCTGCAAACTGAGGGTCTTGCATTTTAACCGAAAGCACATAACTACAGCGCTCCCATATATCGTCTGGGGTAAGTTTTACACCACGAGGTAATAGGTTTCTAAATTCACAAAACTCTCGCATGGCTTCAAGTAAGCCTTGGCGTAAACCATTAACATGCGTGCCGCCTTGCGCAGTGGGGATTAAGTTTACGTAGCTTTCAGCGATAGATTCACCGCCCTCTGGCAGCCATACTACGGCCCAATCTACGCCTTCAATAGCGCTTTTAAACTCACCTACAAATGGGTCTTGTGGCAGCGTTTCAAAACCTTTAACCGCTTCAATTAAATAATCTTTTAAGCCGGTTTCGTAAAACCACTCTTGGGTTTCTTTTGTTTGTTTATTAACAAATTTGATACGCAAACCTGGGCAAAGTACCGCTTTAGCTTTCAATAAATGATTAAGCTTGGTTATGGAGTAATTAGCAGAGTCAAAATAGCTGGCATCGGCCCAAAAGCGCACGGTAGTCCCGGTGTTGCGTTTACCGACAGTGCCTATAACGTTTAGATCCTCAACTTTATCGCCGTTTTCAAACGCCATTCTATATTGCTGTGCATCGCGGCGAACGGTTACTTCTACTCGTGTAGATAATGCATTTACAACCGAAATACCTACCCCGTGTAAACCACCTGAAAACTGGTAGTTTTTGTTTGAGAATTTACCACCGGCATGCAGCTTAGTAAAAATAAGCTCTATCCCAGGAATACCTTCTTCTGGGTGAATATCGATTGGCATACCACGGCCGTCATCACTGACTTCAAGCGAATTGTCTTCGTGTAGAATTACGTCAATTTTAGTTGCATGACCCGCCATAGCTTCATCGACACTGTTATCGATAACCTCTTGGCCTAAATGGTTTGGACGTACAGTATCAGTGTACATCCCTGGGCGTCTTTTTACCGGATCTAATCCATTGAGTACCTCAATGGCTTCGGCGTTATAATTTTGATCACTCATAGTTTTTATCTTTATATGCGCTAAGGCTATGCTTAACTAGTTTTACGTGATTTTAAGAAAATCTACAATACTTGCAAAGGTTTGTTCAAAACCAAGGTAGCTATGATCGCCACCAAACTCGACCCTTTGTTTACATTGCGAATAATAATTTACTGCGTGCTGAAAATTTAATACTTCATCGCCTGTTTGCTGTAATAAATACAGCAATTCAGGGTGTTTTAAGTCATCTACAGCCAATGCTTTTAAAGCCGCTATGTGGCTGTTATTCAATTCATAATGATAATCTTGATACGGATTATAATTTAAACCAAGCAACGGCTTTAATAAACTATATGGCGCAACCGCGGGATTTATAACCACTGCAGGAATTTGATAACGCTGCGATAAATACGTGGCAAAAAATCCACCTAATGAGCTTCCTAATAAAACAGTATTAGGTGTAAGTAATTGCTCAAGCGCTATGATGGCTTGTATGGGCTCATGGTTTAGGCACGGTACAAAATAGTCAACGTCATAGTGTGCCATAAGCTCGCCAAAGCGCACAGCTTTATATGATTTATCTGAGCTATTAAAACCATGAATATAGATTACCCGTTTAGCCATACTACTTCCATATCTGTGCTTATATTATCTTTTTTCGTGCTTATACATATCAGCCTGTATGCTGGCCCTATGTCTTGTTGTATCCAATCAGGACTGTGTTTTTTAAACTGTACCGAGCTGGCAGGAGTCGCGTAGATGGGGAGCGTTCTAAATGTTTGCATGTATTCATTGTGAACATGGCCGTGAAACAAACCAAAAACGTTTTCGCTATTAACTAATATATTAAGTAATTGTGGCCCGTTTTCCAGCATGTGTTTGTCTAAGTAGCCATTAATGGGGAGTGGGTTATGGTGGCAAAATATTATTTTGGGGCTAGAAGATGCGATAAGGCGCTCGGTCATTTCGTCCAAATGTGCCCCACTCACCCACCCTGCAGGGGTTGGCCCTTTTGAATTAATAAGTAATAACTCAACGCCATTTGCGACTATATGTTTAGCGCGATTTATTTGCCCACCACTCATTCTGTTGAGTAACATGATGTCATCGTGATTACCCGGCACCCAAAAAACAGGGCATGTTAAATCGCTTTGCTCAATAAGCTCACTAAACAAAAAATAGGACTCTGCACTGTGATCTTGCGTAAGGTCGCCGCCAAATATTACAAAATCAAGGGATTGTTTAGCCATATGAGCCAGCGCATGTACAAAATAATGTGCGGTATTTACGCCAAAGTACTCACCCGTTTTATCAGAAAATAAATGGCAATCGGTAATGTGTGCTATGCGTAGCGACGATTTATCAATGCGATAAGGGTCATCAAACCAAGCCATTGTTTACATCCCAATTTAATGTTGCTTGTCCATGCTCTACACAGGCGACAAGCCAGTCGTATAAAAATGCATTAAGTTGGTACTTTTCATCTTTTTGATGCATTTTGGGATTAGGATAACCATAAGAAGGCTTAATGCGCTGATGATAATCGTGATGAATAATTTCAGCCACTTTAGCATCGTGATACAACCTAACCGTTAAATAAAGCGGTGCAATCCCTTTTAGCATGCCGCTTAGCTGCTTAATCGAAATATCCATGGTGTATTTTGCACTACCATCAACTTTAGTCGCAAACTCACTGCTGCCCAGCTTTACTTCTCGGCTGTTGCCAACCGTTCGCTCAGGCGGTAATAATTTTAAAAGTCGTAAGTAATTGTGCTCACAAAGCGTTAAATACTTTGGGAGGCTTTGGATATATCGATTTGTTGCTAATTGTACTGTCAAAATACCACCATTATACTGTTAGCCCATTTGCGGCTATGAAGAAGAGTCTGTCCACTTGTGTTTCATTTTTTCATGGTTAAGCGCAAGCCACTGCATACAAATAACCGTTGCGGCATTATCCATTTCACCGTTATTGAGGCGAGTTAGTGCATCATCAACGCTAAGTACGTGAGTTTTTATATCTTCACCCTCGGTTTCAAGGCCATACACACCAGATTCAACCTTACTTAAATCGGCTCGTGCAAGGTACAAATGTAGTCGCTCTGTTGTACCACCGGGGCTTGAAAGATACGAAAGCATAAATTCAAGTTCTGTTAAATTAAGCCCAGCCTCTTCATACGCCTCTTTTTTTACTACCGATTCGTAATCGTCACTGCCATCAGTCATGCCAGCAATACATTCTAGCAGCCAGGGAGAATGCTTGCTTTTAATAGCCCCTATACGTATTTGCTCTATTAAAAGCACAGTATCTGACACCGGATCGTAAGGCAGCACGGCAATGGCGTCTCCACGCTCTAAAATCTCGCGACTAATAAGTTTTGATTTACCGCCCGCAAACAAGGCGTGTTCAAACTGATACAAATCAACCTGAAAAAAGCCTTTATACAAATTTTTAACCGGCTTTACGCTGACATCTTTATGCGTAAACTGAACAAGTTTTTTATCTGGCACGTAAGCATCCTCTACTTATTAAAAACTTTGAAGTACGTTAATATATTCTGTTACATTTCGACGCACTGTTTTACTCTTTTTATTTTTAGTTATTACGTAAAACAGGTTACCATGGTTTTAGTATAAAAATTGTCTAAGGACCGAACAACACATGAAAAAGAACATTCTTGCGGCGCTAGTTAGTTTATCATGCGCATTAGGCACAACAGCAGCAAACGCTGAAGATTTACTACAAGTTTTTGAAATTGCAACGGCCAACGATCCTACCGTTTTAAAAGCAAAAGCCCAAGCAGATGCACAATCTTATCAAGTAGATACTGCAATGGCTGCATTATTGCCGCAAATTGGTTTAACAATGGGTTACACAAAAAGTGACTCAACCTCTTTTGAAAGTGCGGACGAAAAAGTTGAAAGTGACTCTGAGCAGTTCACACGTGGCCTTAGCTTAAGCCAAACTTTGTTTGATTTAGGCGCATGGAACTCATTAGACATTGCAGATAAACAAGCTTTGCAAGCAAACGCTCAATACGATTCAGCTAAGCAAAACTTAATTGTTCGCGTTGCTGAAGGCTACTTTAACGTTTTAAGTGCTATTGATAACCTTGAGTTTATTAAAACAGAAAAACGCGCCATCGAGCGCCAGCTTGAACAAACTAAACAACGTTACGCTGTTGGTTTAACGGCAATTACCGATGTACACGAAGCACAGGCACAGTTCGACAATTCAGTTGCACAAGAAATTATTGCTAATAACTCAGTAGAAACAGCGCGTGAGCAACTACGAGAAATTACGGGTAAATACCACGCAAAGTTAGACTTTTTAAACACAGAGACATTTTCTACCACTAAGCCTGCTCGAGACTCTAGCGACTTTTTAAATATGGCTAAAGATAAAAATATTAGCTTGCAAGTTGCTAAAGTAACGGTAGATATAGCGCAAGATCAAATTAAACTGGCAAGGGCGGGGCACTATCCAAAACTGACTCTAAACGCAAGTTATGGCGACTCTTTAACAGATACAGATATAAATGGTACAAGCCTAACTAAAACACCTCGTGCAGATTCTGCCTCAGTAGGGCTTAACTTTAGTCTCCCTCTATACTCTGGGGGTGCAACAGTTGCAGCTACCGATCAAGCACGTGCATTTTACGTTGCTGCTAGCCAAGATTACGAAGCCAATTACCGCGCAATTACCCGCACGGTTATAACGTCTTACAATCAAGTAGTGTCTGACATAGCAACCTACAAAGCATTAGAACAAGCTGTTGTATCTGCCCAAAGTGCTTTAAAAGCAACAGAAGCGGGCTTTGAAGTAGGCACACGTACAATTGTTGATGTACTTGTAAGCACACAAAACCTATACAATGCTAAACGTAATCTTGCTGATGTACGTTATCGTTATGTGCTGTCTACTCTGCGTTTAAAGCAAGCGGCGGGTACACTAACAAGCAAAGACCTAGCAGCTATAAATCAGGGTTTAAAAGCAGCCTAAACAGTCACAAAACACATACAAAGCCAGCTACATGCTGGCTTTTTGTATTTTGCAGCGCTTAGCGTTAAACTAGCGTTTTTAATTTTAGAGCAATTTTTGTGGTCACCTCATCTCCTTTTAAAGCATCTTTTTTAGGCCCTCGATACTGGCTGACGTGGATTGGCGTTTTTTTCTTATACCTAATTTCTTGGCTTCCGCAAAAACTTCAATTAGCCTTGGGCAAACTACTTGGCCGTTTAGTTCATAAATACATGAAACGCCGCCGACACATCGCCGAAGTAAACATTAAACGTTGCTTTCCTGAAATGAGTGACGAAGATCAAAAATCATTAGTGCTAAAAAATATGGAAAACACTGGCATTGCGATGGTTGAAACCGGAATGGCATGGTGGTGGCCAAAGTGGCGTGCACAAAAAGCGTTAGGGTCTTTAAAAGGGCTTGAACACTTTGAGCGAGTGCAGCGCTCTGGCAAAGGGGTTTTATTATTAGTACCCCATGTTTTACACCTTGAAATGGCAGGCCGATTAATGGGATTAGGCTGCATGGGCGTTGGTTTTTATCGCCCGCACAATAACCCGTTAATGGAATACTTTACGACTAATGGTCGCCTTCGCTCCAATGAATATTTGGTCGGTAAAAAAGACGTAAAAGGCTTACTAAAAGCGTTAAAAAATAAAAAGGTGTGTTACTACTTACCCGATCAAGACTACGGCCGTAACCGCTGCGAATTTGTGCCTTTTTACGCTGTACAAGATACCGCAACCACGACCGGTACGCTGATGTTTGCTGGCAGTAAAAATTGCGAAACAATGAGCTTAATTACCCGCCGAGACGAAAATGGAAAGTACCATTTAGAAATTATCCCAGAGCTTGAAAACTTCCCAAGCGGTGATGACAAAGCCGATGTTACACGCGTAAACCAACGCATGGAGCTCTCAATTAATGCAGCGCCAGAGCAATATATGTGGCTTCACCGCCGCTTTAAAACACGACCTGATAAAAATACTCCTTCATTTTACAAGTAGTAATGGTATAACAATAATAAGAAAAAATAAGGGTGGTCGTTGTAATGTGGTTTTGGATTAGATATTTGTCATTTGCGGTAATATTAATAGCGCTTGCGGCCTATTTTTTAATGGGAAATGTGCCTACATTGGATTTAAAAGAATCTAAAAATGCTGCTGCCGAAGGATTATCCCGCTTTTACGCCTCTATTCGAAATCAAGTTAAAAGCAACAAAGAACGCGATCAATACGTTTTGAGTTTAAAAAAACCAGATCAAACTGTCGATAGAGTTTTAGCTGAGCGCACGCGCACTGTTACCCCCATGCCGGCGAGTTGGACAGGGAGTGTGGAGCCTAGACGCTTCGAAAACGGTTCAACATTAAAAGATGTTTTAATTGAATACGCTAAAAGTGAAGGTATTGAGCTTTATTGGTACTTAAGTAAAGACTATGTCGTTAAAGATCATTTTAGGGTCGACAGTAATTTCACCTCAGCCCTGTACCAAGTGGGCAGAGCTATAAATGATGACTTTGAACACGAGGTCTATACCTACTTTTGTAATAAGCAAAGAGCGGCTGTTATAACTGAGTTACCCTCTGAATATGTGCGCGCTAACTGTTTAAAACTCAATATTTGAGTTGTATAAAAAATCACGCTTTTGCGTGATTTTTTATATCAGCACATCACTAAATCTTATTTGCTTACAAAGCGAATGAATATGATTAAAAAATCCATATCACTACAGTTCAAAAACTGCTTTCCAAATTGCAGTTACATTCGTTATATCTTGTAAAAACTGTTCGCGTTCAACTAGCTTTCCTTGCTGATTTAAGCTTAATACGTGGTAGCACGAACGGTAGTCAATATACGCTTTAATTAACTGCTGCTTTTGCTCTTTTGTAATACTCCCTATTTTAGCAGCATCAGTCAGTATTCTTACATTGTCAGAAAATACACTTAGCTGCTCGTTATCATGTGCATTTTTAAGAACAAGGTATTGCGTAATAAATTCAATGTCGGCCATGCCACCCGCATCTTGCTTTAAATCAAATTGCTGGCTGTTGCCTTTAGCAAGGTGACCGCGCATTTTTTCTCGCATTTTAATGACATCATCTTTTAACATAGCCGTTTCACGCGCTTGGCAAAGTATATTTTTACGAATTAGTGAAAAGCGCTCGGCTAACTCATCTTGACCTAAAATAATACGTGCACGAACCAGCGCTTGATGCTCCCATGTCCACGCTTGTGTTTGTTGATAGTGATTAAAACTCTCTAAATTAATAGCAAGTAACCCCGAGGCACCTTCAGGGCGAAGACGCGTGTCTAACTCATATAAAATACCCGATGCCGTTCGCGTATTAAATAAGTGCATTAAACGTTGGGCAAGCTTTAAATAAAACTGGCGTGAATCAATTGCTTTATCGCCACTGGTTTGACTCGAACCATCGTGATTATGCACAAACACAAGATCTAAATCTGAATCGTAGCCCACTTCAAAACCACCCGTTTTACCATAGGCAATAACAGCAAACCCTTTATGTTCGTGGTCGGTATTGGGCGGCATACCAAAGCGCTTTACTGTGTTGTGCCATGCAATATTTACCGCCTGCTCAACTATAGCTTCTGCCAATGCAGTTAAGTGATCGCTTACTTTCATTACATCAAGAACACCGGTTGCATCTGCTGCGGCAATACGTAATTGATGAGTTTGCTTAAATTGCCTCAACGACTCCATTTGTAGCTCTAAATCGTCGTGTTCTATTCGTAAAAAATACTGACGAATCTCGTCTTTATAGGCGCTTAATGGTGTTGGCTTATAAAGCACGGCAGGGTCAATTAACTCATCAAGTAAAATAGGATAGCGAGAAATATGTTCGCCAATCCACTTACTGTGGCAGCATAAAGAAACCAACTGCTTTAACGTGCCTGGGTTTTCATAGAGCAACTCTAAGTAAGCCGTGCGGGAAATAATTTTATTAAGAATTTGGCACACAGTACTAAATACGCTTGCACTGGCATTAAAGTCGCTCAGCTGTTTAAGCATGGCAGGCATGAGTTTGTCGAGTATTTCACGCCCTCTATTTCCTACTTTGACTTTAGACAAACGAAGCTTAAAGTCTTGTAAAGGAGCTTGCCATTCGTCTTTAGGCTCATTTAAAAAACTAACATCGCCATGATCCCACGCACTTATAAAGGCGCCTTCATTGGTATCTAGCGGCTCGGTCTCTTCCCCTATTACCTGTATAAACTCATTATGCACCTGCCCCATTACCCGCTCTATGTCGTTTACTAAGGCAGCAAAGTCTGGCTTTGCTAATAAGTAATTTAATCGCTGCTGGTTTATGTCATCATCTGGCAGAGTTTGCGTTTGTTGATCGTCAAATATTTGCAGGTATTGCTCTACTTTTCGTAAATAAAGATAATTACTTTTTAACTCTTTTGCTTCGCTATCATCAATAACTTGGTTTAACGCTAATTGGTTTAACGCATTGAGTAACGATTGCGTTTGTAAATTAGCCTCTCGCCCACCGCGCACCATTTGCAGTGCTTGAACAATAAATTCAACTTCTCGAATCCCGCCAGCCCCCAATTTTATATTATTGGTTAAACGTTTACGGCGGACTTCTTGCGCAATCATAAGTTTCATTTTACGAAGCGATTCAATCACCGAAAAATCAATATAGCGCCGGTATACAAAAGGTTTAAGTAATTGATTAAATTCATCCCAGTAATGATTAGGCGTACCAATTAAACGGCTTTTGAGCATGGCATAACGCTCCCAATCACGCCCTTGCTCTTGGTAATAATCTTCAATGGCGTTAAAACTCATGACCAGCGGGCCACTTTCACCAAACGGTCTAAGGCGCATATCGACCCTAAATACCTGTCCATCCCCTGTGGTTTGATTAAGTGCAGCTATTAGCTTTTGGGCTACTTTTGTGTAAAACACCTGCGCCTCGATACTTTTTCGGCCGCCTTGAGTTTTAACACTGCGAGGGTATGCAAAAATAAGGTCGATATCGGAAGAATAGTTAAGTTCTTTACCGCCTAACTTGCCCATACCAAGCACCATTAAAGGCAAAGCGTGTCCTTGCTCATCTAAAGGCTCACCATTGAGTGCGGCTACTTGCGCGTGCGCCCATTCGTTAGCGCTTTGGATTAATTTATCTGCAAGTAGGCTAATATATTCAATGCTATCTGCAATCGGGTTGTTACAACATAAATCTAGAAAAGCGACTTTTAGCCAGTATTTTTCACGATATTTACGAAGTATCTGATGACATTGTGCTTCGTTTATATCTGACAATGTTAAGTTTTCAAAGGGAGAAGGTATGTCTCTGCTTTTAATTTCTGCTTCGCATAGTAACCCGCTTTTTAAATCAGGCTGCGACTGAATACAGCGCCAAGCAAAGTCGCTTAACGCTAATAACCTTACAACTTCATTTTCTATCGTGTGCTGCGGGTAAAGCTGTTCATAACGCTGCAGGCCAAGTTTTTGTAATTGAATAGGAAGTTGTATTACGTTACTCATCAATCCTCTCTTTTATATCATCAGTAACCGTACTAGAATGATTAAAACCTTAAAGGTTAACTCTAATTAGGATAACCATGTCATATTTATCTTTATCTAACACTAGTTTTGTTGCGATTACTATTAGTTTTGCTGTTATTTGCTTAACTATTTTTTTATTAAGAATAATAACTCAAATTAAATTAAAACAAGCGCTTAAAGATGAATTAGCCCAGCATGATAACTTTGCTATGGGGATCAACTTTGCATCAGAGATTTCGGTTGTTATTGCAACCATTGCCTTTTTGTTTGATGAAATAAGTGTCAACACCGCACAGTCCAATCCACTTAAAGTGGCTGTATTAATTGTACTGTTATTTTCATTTATAAAAGTGGGACACTTAATTCACCGAAAATGGATATTGCATCGCTTTAATGAAGAAGCCGCTATTTTAAAACAAAATGTATGCGCCGCATTGGTTGATTCAGGCATGTTAATAGCTAACTTTATTATGACACTCGGTATTTATACATGGACCCACACTCAAGGTTTTAGTAACTTATTAATCGCGTTAGTTAGCTTTTTTTTACTGCAAGGAATGTTTGCACTTGATAGTAAAATTCGTGAACATCGCTTTGCAAAAGCCAATCAAGGCGCGTCTTTACAAAGTAATTTTAATTTAGAAAACACCTCAATTGGTATTCGCTATGCTGGTAAATCAATTGGTTTAGCACTTGCATCCTATGCGGGTTTATCAAGTGCAACGTTTCAAAACGGTAAAATGGTTGAAAACCTGTTTACACTGGTAATGCATTGCGGTGTAATGTGGATACTCTTATATGCATTAACATTTATTGTAAAAAAAATATCGCTACCTAATATTGATGCTGCACTTGAAGTTGATCACCAAGACAACATAGGTATAGCGTGTATTGAATTTGCCGTTTTTTGTGCAATAGGCTATTTACTAATTAGCATGTTTTCTATTTAACATTAAAAATGTTTCGCTTGGGCTTACACTAAACCTGCTTACATAACACTTTGCTTAATTGCACTGGGACATTATGCCATTTGAAGTTACTAACTATCTATTAATTGATATAGATAACGAGTTTAGCAGAGCGTTTGCTGGTCACTATTTTGATAGTGCAAAGCGAGATGCCCCTAGCACCCTAGTAATTGCAGGGGCCAACACCCGCCAGTTAGTTAAGATGATGTTTGATGAACTCATTAAAGACTACTGTTATTGCGATTTTGAAAACGAAATTAGCGTTTCTGAACTTGCCAGCTACTTGCATGAGCATCACGATATACAGGGCGTATTGTTTAATCAAACCGATTATTTACTGGCTGATGAAAAACAACGATTTATTTATAACTCATTGCATGACAAACGTTTTTTAGTCACTCAAGATGAAAGCGGTTTTGCCTTTAGCCCTGTAACAGACGAAGGTTTTTCAAATCACTTATCTTGTCATACCGACATAGCCGATACCTCTGTTGATATAATTGAGTTAACAGAATTACTTAATAAACAATAAATAATTGCACCTAGCTCGCAGCTTACTTACCATAGCGATATATAACTTTATCGCCAACTTATAAGTGAAAGCACATGCGAGTTCCTCATATTTACCAAGCGTCTTCTATTACACTTAACACTCCCGTGTCACTCGATGACGATGCAGCTGGCCACATAGGCAGAGTACTTCGTATGAAAGTAGGCGAGCATGTGTCTATTTTTAACGGTGAAGGCGGTGAATACCTCAGTGAAATTATTGAAGTGAGTAAAAAAAATGTGGTGGTTATGCCGCAGCAATTTAATCCTCACGATGTTGAATCACCATTAAAAATTCATTTGGGTCAATGTGTATCACGTGGTGACAAAATGGATTTTACAATTCAAAAGTCAGTTGAGCTAGGTATCACTGAAATCACCCCTATTTTTAGTCAGCGCTGTGGTGTAAAACTCATTGGCGACCGCCTTGATAAAAAGCATCAACAATGGCAAAAAATAGCGATTGCAGCAGCCGAACAATCGGGGCGTAATTATGTGCCGGTTGTGCATCCTCCTATAGACATAAAGCAGTGGCTTGAGCAATCAACCAACGCAATAAAACTCACGCTTCATCCTCGCGCAGAGCACAGTATTAAAACCATTACGGTACCCAAAGATGGCGTTCGTTTTTTAGTTGGCCCAGAAGGCGGCTTTACTGACGAAGAAATGGCGCAAACCAAACAACAAGAATTTGTTGATATTCGTTTAGGCCCACGTGTTTTGCGAACTGAAACCGCCGCTTTAACGGTCTTAAGTGCATTACAGCTGCAATTTGGCGATTTAGCTAATTGAAATAGCTAAAAACACCCTCATATCAAAGCTATTAGTAAACTCTAGTAGCAATTACACATAGATTAAGGCACAGCGCATGGCAATTAAATTAGGTATTATTTCAGATCCTATTAGTGGGTTTAACATTAAAAAAGACACCGGCTTTGCAATGATGATGCAGGCGCAAGCGCGTGGCTACGAAATTTACTATATGGAGATGGATGATTTATCACTTCGTAAAGGTAAGTCGTACGCCACCGCAGCAAAAGCGCGTGTATTCAACAACCAAGAAAAATGGTACGAGCTGGAAGAAAAAACCACCATTGCACTTGCCGATCTTGACGTAATTTTAATGCGTAAAGATCCACCGTTTGACACGGAGTACATTTACGCAACGTACCTTTTAGAACGCGCTGAGGATGAAGGCACGTTAATTATCAATAAACCACAAAGCTTACGTGATGCTAACGAAAAGCTATTTACTGCATGGTTTAGCGAACACACGCCAGATACCTTAGTTACTCGCAGCCAAAAACAAATTCGTGAATTTTTAGCACAGCACAAAGACATTATTTTAAAGCCACTAGATGGTATGGGCGGCGCTTCAATTTTCCGTGTTAAAGAAGATGATGCAAACATAGGTGTTATTTGCGAAACCCTAACCGAGCATGGCAGCCGCTTTGCGATGGTGCAAAATTATGTGCCAGAGATCACACAAGGCGATAAACGCGTATTGGTTGTTGATGGCGAGGTCATTCCGTATTGTTTAGCGCGTATTCCACAAAATGGTGAAACGCGTGGAAATCTTGCTGCAGGCGGTCGTGGTGAAGCGCGTCCACTTAGCGAATCAGACCTAAAAATTGCACAAGCGGTTGCACCTACACTTAAAGAAAAAGGGTTAGTGTTTGTAGGATTAGATATTATAGGCGACAAGCTCACCGAAATTAACGTAACGGCCCCCACTTGCGTACGTGAAATTGAAGCCGCTTATGATATATCTATTACCGGTATTTTATTTGACGCAATTGAACGTAAGCTCGCTAAATAAACACCACAAGAAAGTCCATTAATATAAGTATTTCATGCCATTAATGGACTTTTTATACGCTATGTATATATCTATGCCATACTCAAAGTTCAAATAGTATTCATAAACTAAAAGGGTGAAATCTATGCAATCATTAGAAAATCATTTTTTAATCGCGATGCCGTCGATGCAAGACCCTTTTTTTAAACGTGCCGTTACCTATATTTGTGAGCACAATGAAGATGGGGCTATGGGGTTGGTAATCAACCAACCTATTGATGTTACCGTTGGTGAGCTTTTAGATAAAATAGAAATAGACAACGACAAAACCCAGCAAGCTGCAAAAGTGGCAGTATTTGCCGGTGGCCCAGTTAAAACAGATAGAGGATTTGTACTTCACTCCCCAAAACTCGGGTATACCTCAAGTCAAAAACTAAGCAGTGACATTATGATCACAACCTCTAAAGATGTGCTCGCAAGTTTAACGACGTCGCATGCCCCTGAGCAGTTTATTATCACCTTAGGGTATGCAGGTTGGGAACAGGGTCAATTAGAACAAGAACTGCTTGATAACAGTTGGCTTATAATAGAAGCTGACCCGGCTATTATTTTTAACACGCCCGCTGAAAAGCGATGGGAAAAAGCCGTTTCGATGCTTGGCTTTGATATAGGCCAACTCAGCCCTGAAGCTGGGCATGCGTAAATATACCCTCTCTAAATTAAGTTCATAATATAAATTCACTTGAAAATAGATACGCTATTACAAGTGAATTTTTTATGTAAACCTTTAACATAACGGCTTGAAAAGCAGCCTAAGTAAAACATTATCAATGACAAAAAGAACATTTAAGCCACAAGGCGAACGCACAGTAATGGGGTTTGATTTTGGCACCAAAAGTATTGGTATTGCCGTGGGGCAAGAACTCACTGGCAGCGCATCAAGTCTCAAAGCCGTCAAAGCACAAGACGGTATTCCAAACTGGGATCATATCGCAGTACAAGTAAACGAATGGCAGCCAGATTTAATGGTAGTCGGCTTACCGCTAAACATGGATGGCACTTCACAAGAAGTGACATTTAAAGCTAAAAAGTTCGCTAATAGATTACATAATCACTATGGCATTCCTGTGCAAACACAAGATGAACGCCTAACAACCGCAGATGCAAAAGCCCGTTTATTTGAGCAAGGTGGTTATAAAAATCTGGGTAAAGGAAATGTAGATAATATGTCTGCGGTAATTATTTTAGAAAGTTTTTTTGAATCATTTTACGGCGAGTAACACTGCCATTAGGGTTGTTAAATACTAAAAAACGCGACTGAAAAAGTCGCGTTTTTTAATGAAAATAACAAATTAGTTATCGTCATCTCCCATTCCATCTATGGTAACACCTTGTAAAAACCCTGCACCTTGTTGTTCGTTATTGCGCAGCTTAATCATCAAGCGTAAATCATTTGGTGAGTCAGCATGATGCAATGCGTCTGCATAGTTAATACGTTGCTGCCTGTATAACTCAAAAAGGGCTTGGTCAAAGGTTTGCATGCCCATGTCATTAGATTTAGCCATAGCCTCTTTAATGCCGCCAATATCGCCGTTTTTAATCAGCTCAGCCACCATCGGTGAGTTAAGCAATATTTCTATGGCAGCAACGCGGCCGTCACCATCAGAGGTGGGGATTAATTGTTGCGCTACAATGGCGCGTAAGTTAAGTGCTAAATCGTATTTTAGCTTGTCGTGTTTTTCTTTTGGCACCAAATGCATAATACGGTCGATTGCTTGGTTAGCATTGTTGGCATGCAGTGTAGCCACACATAAGTGACCCGTTTCAGCAAAACTTAATGCGTATTCCATGGTTTCTTGCGAACGTATTTCACCAATTAAAATAACATCAGGAGCTTGACGTAATGAGCTTTTAAGCGCTGACTCAAAACTATCTGTATCAAGGCCTACTTCACGCTGGGTAATGATACTTTTACGGTGCTCATGAACAAACTCAATAGGATCTTCGATTGTTAAAATATGGCCCCGTTGATTTCGGTTTCTGTATCCAATTAAGGCGGCTAATGAGGTCGACTTACCGGTTCCTGTTCCACCAACAAACAAAACTAACCCACGCTTTGCCATAATGACGTCGGTGAGTGTAGAGGGTAAGCCCAAATCACTGACATCGGGGATCTGTGTCACAATTCGGCGAATAACCATACCCGCTCTATCGCGCTGCCAAAACGCTGAAATACGAAAGCGCCCTTCATCCGTTGCAATAGCAAAGTTACATTCTTTGGTAGCATGAAACTCTGCTTTTTGTTTTTCGCTCATCGCAGACTCAACCAACTGTAGAGACTCTTCGTCAGTGAGTTTGTCGTCGCCCAATGGAATTAATTCACCGTTTATTTTTGCACTCACAGGTAAACGGCTAGATACAAATAAATCAGAGCCTTTTTTCTCAATCATAGTGATTAAGTAACGGTTTAAAGATAAAGTCATGATAATTCCTTAACCACCAAATTGTGTTTTGTCTTGCGCTTTAGCTTGCGCTGCGGTGTTGGTAACAATGCCTCGGTTAACTAAATTTGTTAAACATTGATCCATTGTTTGCATTCCAATTGAGGCGCCAGTTTGAATAGACGAGTACATTTGTGCAATTTTGTCTTCACGAATTAAGTTACGTATGGCGGGTACACCAATCATAATTTCATGAGCCGCCACTCGCCCGCCACCAATTTTTTTAAGGAGTGTTTGCGAAATAACCGCTCGCAATGACTCTGACAACATAGAGCGTACCATTGCCTTTTCTTCACCAGGGAATACATCAATAATACGGTCAATAGTTTTAGGTGCTGAAGTTGTATGCAACGTACCAAACACTAAGTGACCAGTTTCCGCAGCGGTCATTGCTAAACGAATAGTTTCTAAATCACGAAGCTCACCCACTAATATAACATCGGGGTCTTCACGCAGAGCACTGCGTAATGCATTTGAAAAACTGTGCGTATCGCGATGTACTTCACGTTGGTTAACTAGACTTAACTTGTTATCGTGAACAAATTCAATTGGATCTTCAATCGTTAAAATATGGTGATGTTTATTTTGATTTATGTAATCAACCATAGCCGCAAGTGTTGTTGATTTACCCGAGCCCGTTGGCCCAGTAACAAGCACTAATCCGCGTGGGTTGTCAGATATTGTTTTAAAAATATCTGGCGCGCCTAAATCATCAAGTGTTAATACTTCACTGGGTATAGTACGAAATACTGCCGCAGGGCCGCGGTTTGAATTAAAGGCATTAACACGAAAACGCGCAAGATTGGGAACTTCAAACGAGAAATCCACTTCAAGGTTTTGCTCGTAGTCTTTGCGCTGAGTATCGTTCATAATATCGTAAACTAAACTGTTTACGTCTTTATCTGCAAGGGCTGGTATATTAATGCGGCGAACATCACCATCTACGCGTATCATAGGTGAAACACCCGACGATAAATGTAAATCGGATGCATTGTGTTGCACACTAAACGCTAATAATTCGGTAATATCCATTTATGACTCCACAACTGGCTGATAATTATATGGTTACAATAGCAGAACGACTCACTTGCGCCTATGCAAGAATTGCAAACGCAGCAAAAAATACACACAGAAGCAAAGATGAAATAACCTTGCTGGCGGTGTCTAAAACCAAACCTAGCGACGATATTGTTGCTGCCTATAATCATGGCCAACGCCAGTTTGGTGAGTCTTATGTTCAAGAGGCTGTAGATAAAATAGCTCAACTGCACTCATATAGCGATATCATTTGGCATTTCATTGGCCCTATTCAATCAAATAAAAGTGCTTTAGTAGCAGAAAATTTTGATTGGGTGCAAAGCGTTGATCGGATCAAAATAGCCAAGCGGCTTAATGCTCAGCGTCCAACCACTAAACAACCTCTGAATGTACTTATTCAAGTAAATATTAGCGCCGAGGAGGCTAAATCAGGTTGTCATCCCGATGACATAGCCAGTCTTGCTGAATTTATTAGCCAATGTGACCTGCTAATGTTGCGTGGTTTGATGGCTATTCCCGCAAAAAGTGACGACCCAAGTACGCAAATTCAATATTTTGAGCAATTACAAACTTGCTTTGATAAACTAAAGGCCCAATATCCACAGTTAGACACTCTATCTATGGGTATGAGTAATGACGTTGAAGCCGCAATTAGTGCAGGCTCAACTATGGTGAGGATTGGAACCGACATTTTTGGAACACGAACTTAAAAGGTAAAAACAGATTTATGTCAGATAAAAAAATCGCATTTATAGGCACAGGTAACATGAGCTACGCTATTATTGGTGGCATGGTAAAAAACGGCTTTGACGCAAATAACATCATTGCGACTAACCGCAACCAAGAAAAGCTTGCAAAGGTAGCAGCCGATTTCAAGGTGCAAACCACCAGTGACAATAACGAAGCCCTACGCGATGCTGATGTAATTGTTTTGTCTGTTAAGCCGCAAATGATGGGCGACTTATGTAAATCGTTTCAAGAATCGGGCATCGACTTCAGTGATAAACTATTTATCTCAGTAGCTGCTGGTCTAACAGTAAGCCGTTTGCGCGAAATGTTAGGGCAAGATGTAAAAATTGTACGTTGCATGCCTAATACACCGTCTTTATTAGGGCGTGGCGTGTCTGGCTTATTTGGTGCTGGCGAAACGCCCCAAGAACATGAATTTGTTCAGCAAGTATTTGAGTGCACTGGTATTGTGGTGTGGGTTGACCAAGAAGCAAAAATTAACGACATCATCGCAGTAACAGGTTCATCACCTGCTTACTTTTTCTTGTTTATGGAAGCCATTGAAGAAAAAGCTAAAGCGCTGGGCTTTAACGATGAAGATGCCCGTCGCTTAGTACAACAAACAGCACTTGGCGCTGCCGAAATGGCGTTAAGCCAACCAGAAATTAGTATTTCTCAGCTACGCGCAAACGTAACATCTAAAGGCGGTACTACACATGCCGCAGTTGAGCACTTAAAAGACGAAGGCTTAACTAAAACCGTTGGCGATGCCATGGATGCGTGTATTGCTCGAGCGATGCAAATGGAAAAAGAACTTTAAAACTACTTTATTATTAAAGGTTACACTATGAATGCCATGCAATTTTTGATCAGTACTCTGTTTAATTTGTTTTTAATGGTGGTACTGCTGCGTTTTTGGCTACAGTGGGCAAAAGCCGATTTTTACAACCCAATGAGCCAATTTGTGGTTAAAGCAACGTCGTTTGCAGTTAACCCTTTGCGTAAAATTATACCCGGGTTAGGGGGGCTTGATTTAGCCTCACTATTGCTGGCATTTATTGTAGCTATTGCCAAAATTAGTACCTTAATGTTGGTTTTTACCGGTGTATGGTATGCCCAACTGGCTTTCACAGAAGCATTTGTTACGTTAATACAAAAAGCACTTAGTTTAGTTTTTTATGTTTTGCTTATTCGCGCAATTTTAAGCTGGGTAAGCCAAGGTTATAACCCTATTGAAGCGGTTTTCCATCAGCTTACTGAGCCAATGCTTAAGCCACTTCGTAAAATTATTCCACCAATGGGCGGCTTAGATTTATCAGTACTTGTATTAATTATTGGTATTCAGTTTTTACAAATGCTGTTAATGGACTTTTTACCCTCAGTTTTTGTTTAAGCAAAAGAGGCCTTATGGCCTCTTTTTTACATTTTTTGGAGTGAACAATGAATCGGTTAATTAAATTTTGTTTTATTGCTTGTTTAACACTCGCGTTTAACGCCCACAGCGAACAAACATTGGGCGGGCAGTATAAAGAATTAGGTCCGTGGCAAGTACATTACATTGCCTTTCCATCAACCTTTATTCAGCCACAAATCGCCAAAGCATATGGGCTTGAACGCAGTGGCTATAAAGGGATTGTTAATATTTCTGTGTTAAAAAACAATTCAGAGAACACAGCTCAAAAAGCAACGTTATCTGGCACAGCTAGAAACCTACTTGGTAACAAACAAACGCTAAACTTTAAAGAAGTAATTGAAGGCGAGTCAGTTTATTATCTTGCCCAAGTCGACTTTACAAACGAAGAAATACTGCGCTTTGAAATTGAAATACAGCAAAGTAATCAATTTCAAACATTGCAATTTCAGCAAAAATTTTACGTAGATAAATAATATTATGAACAAAACTTTAGTCCTTGCCACGGGCAACCCTGGCAAAGTAAGTGAGCTGGCCAACATGCTAAGCCCACTTAATATTAATGTAGTTCCACAAAGTGATTTTAACGTTGGCGAAGTAGCAGAAACGGGCACTACGTTTGTTGAAAATGCCATTATTAAAGCGCGCCACGCAGCTAAAATTACCGGTATGCCAGCAATTGCTGACGATTCCGGCTTAGAAGTTGATGGCTTAAATGGTGCACCTGGTGTTTATTCTGCTCGTTTTGCAGGACAAGGCGCAAGCGATCAAGATAACATAGACAAGCTATTAACCGAGCTTGCCAATAACCCAGTGCGTAGCGCCCGCTTTTGGTGTGTGTTGGTATTAATGCGCCACGCAGACGACCCGACTCCACTCATCTGTAGTGCGAGTTGGGAAGGTGAGATTACAAAAACTCAACATGGTGAAGGTGGCTTTGGATACGACCCCGTTTTTTATGTTCCGTCACTTGAGTGTACAAGCGCCGAGCTTACAAAAGCACAAAAAAATGCAGTGAGCCACCGCGGTCAAGCATTGCAGGCTTTACTAAATGAGCTAAAATTAAAAGGCGGCCTGTGACTCTTCCTCCTTTAAGTTTATATGTGCACGTACCTTGGTGTGTGCAAAAGTGCCCCTATTGCGATTTTAATAGCCATGGACAAAAAGGTGACATACCAGAAGCCGAATATGTTCAGCATTTAATAGACGATTTAAAAGCCGACTTACACTTGGTGCAAGGGCGCAAAATTCACAGTATATTTATTGGTGGCGGTACGCCAAGTTTATTAACTGGTGATGCTTACACACGCCTACTAAGCGAAGTAGATAGCCTTATAGGCCTCGCAGATAACTGTGAAATAACCCTCGAAGCAAACCCAGGTACAGTAGAAACAGGCCGCTTTAAAGAGTACGTAAAAGCGGGTATAAACCGCATTTCAATTGGCGTACAAAGCCTGCAAAACGATAAGCTAAAAGCGCTTGGCCGCATTCATGGTGCTAACGAAGCAACTCATGCAGCAGAGCAAGCCAAAGAGGCTGGTTTAAATAGTTTTAATCTTGATTTAATGCACGGCTTACCAGGGCAAACCCTAGACGATGCATTAAGTGATTTAAAGCAAATTATTGCGCTCGATCCCCCACATATTTCGTGGTACCAACTCACTATTGAACCTAATACTCAGTTTGCATCTAAACCGCCAACACTGCCTCAAGATGAAACTCTGTGGGATATTCAAGAGCAAGGCCAAGCCTTACTTGCAAAGGCTGGTTATATACAATACGAAATTTCAGGGTATGCAAAACCGGGCTATCAATGCCAACATAACTTAAATTATTGGCGGTTTGGCGATTATCTAGGGATTGGCTGTGGTGCTCATGGTAAGGTCACCAATGCAAAAACTGGCATAATTACCCGAACTGAAAAGGTCAAACATCCCCGTGGCTACATGGATATGGTAAAACCTTATTTGTACAAAAGTTGGCACGTTGAGCAAGACGATTTGGCCTTTGAGTTTTTTATGAATCGCTTTCGCCTTGTCGAACCATGCCCGATTGAAGACTACAGTGCGCTGACTAATCAGCCATTGCAAAGCCAACAAGCAGCTTTAAATAAAGCCATAAACACCGGTTTATTAATAGAAAAAGATGGTCACTGGCAAGTGAGCCTTAAAGGGCATCGCTTTTTAAATGACCTGCTAGAATTGTTCGTATAATGCATTGGGCGTTATACGTCATGTAAAGCGAATACTTGAAAAATTAAAATACCCTAATGGGTTTCTAACAACAAAAGGGAAAACAATGCGTAAACTTACCTTTATTGCAGCAGCTGTGAGTGTTGCACTCCTTGCTGGTTGCCAACAAGCACCACAACAATCTGTAACAACTCCTATTGTACAAGCGCAACCTGTGCAAAGCGAAATTGACAAAGCCAATGCTTTTTTTGAAGATACCTTTAACCGTGATGTAATGAGCAGCCCGGTTTACCAAACTTACATGGGTATTAAAAAAGATTACGATAAGTGGGATGACGGCAGCGAAGAGCAAAAACTCAAAGACCTAGCTGAAACTAAAGCCGATTTAGTTGCCCTAAACGCAATTAACCGCGACCTGCTAGACGATGCAACAAAAGTAAGCTACGACTTAAAAAAACAAGACCTAGAAAGCTCAATTGCTGACTTTAAATGGCGTTACCACAACTACCCGGTAAACCAAATGTTTGGTACGCACTCTATGGTGCCTGCATTTTTAATAAACCAACATTCAATTAGTAATGTTAAAGAAGCAAAAGACTACATTTCACGTTTAAATGGCGTGCCTACGGTATTTGACCAATTAGTAATTGACTTAGAAACACGTGCAGATAAAGGCATTATTGCGCCTAAATTTGTGTTTCCACATGTTATTGATTCAAGCAAAAACATTATTCAAGGTGCACCGTTTGAAAAAGGTGAAGACTCAACACTTTTAGCAGACTTTAAACGCAAAGTAACCGCACTTGAAATCAGCCAAGATGAAAAAGATGCACTTATTAACGAAGCAACTGACGCGTTAAAATCGGCAGTTAAACCAGCTTACTCAAAGCTTATTAACTTCCTAGCACAACTTGAAAAGCGTGCAGATGACCGTGATGGCGCATGGAAATTACCTGAAGGTAATACCTTTTACAATAATGCACTTAAACGTACTACCACCACTGATTTAACTGCAAAAGAAATTCATGCTATTGGCCTATCAGAAGTAAGCCGTATACATGATGAAATGCGTGAAATTAAAGATAAAGTAGGCTTTAAAGGCGACCTAAAAGCGTTTATGCAGTTTATGAAAACTGATAAGCAATTTTACTACCCAAATACAGCTGAGGGTAAACAACGCTACCTTGACGAAGCAACAGCCATGATCGACACAATGAAAGTGCGTCTTGATGAGCTATTTATTGTTAAGCCAAAAGCCGATCTTAAAGTAAAAGCAGTTGAAGCCTTCCGTGAAAAAGCGGCAGGTAAAGCATTTTACCAACAGCCGGCGCCAGATGGTTCACGCCCAGGCATTTACTACGCAAACCTTTATGATATGGAAGCGATGCCAACGTACCAAATGGAAGCATTGGCTTACCATGAAGGTATTCCGGGTCACCACATGCAAATAGCTATTTCGCAAGAGCTTGAAGGCGTGCCTAAGTTCCGTAAATTTGGTGGCTACACAGCCTACATTGAAGGTTGGGGTTTATACTCTGAACTTGTACCTAAAGAAATGGGTATGTACTCAGACCCATATTCAGATTTTGGCCGCCTTTCTATGGAGTTATGGCGCGCGTGTCGTTTAGTAGTTGATACCGGTATTCACGCAATGAAGTGGACTCGTCAAGAAGGGATTGATTACTACGTAAATAACACGCCTAATGCCACATCTGACGGTGTTAAAATGGTTGAGCGTCACATTGTAATGCCTTCGCAAGCAACCGCTTACAAAGTAGGTATGTTGAAAATTTTAGAGCTACGTGAAGACGCTAAAAAGCAACTTGGCGACAAGTTTGATATTCGTCAATTTCACGATGTAGTGCTTAAAAATGGCCCGGTACCACTAAACGTACTAGAGAACTTTGTAAATGAATGGGTAGCAAGCAAAAAAGCTTAACGCTCATTCATAGAGTTAACTAAAAGGTCGCTTATGCGGCCTTTTTTGTATTTTGTACCTTATACCTATTCGCAATAATAGGTTAAGCTAAACAAAAAGGTATTTAGAGGCGTAAAATTATGGAGTTATGCATACAATTACTTAACGCACGCATTTCAAAGCATCAGTTAGATGAGCTAGATAATGATTTTAAGCAGTTAAGTCCAGCCCAACAAACACAGCAGCTTAATCATCTTTACGAAAGCGCTTTACGTATGAGTATTAAGTACGACTTTATGCAAAATGTAGCAACACGTATTTTAACAACCAATACGCCACCTGCACCTTTTATCAATCAGTTAACAACCACAGATGCCTTGACGTTTTTTACGCCTGCGCTTAAGGAAAGCCAGGGCTTTTTAGCACAAGACACCCAAGGTAATAACGTGTTACACACTGTATTTAAACACGCTAATGCCCAAAAGCTGGCGTTTAATTATGTACGCTCATTAATGTTATTTGAGTCTAACGAGGACCTAGTAAAAGCGCTTGCTCAACCCAATGCTCGAGGCCTAACACCTGTTGCTTGTTATATTGCGTATGCAAATAAACCAAACACACCGGTTAAGCATGAATTTTCAGCGCTGTTAGCTCTGATGGAGATAGAACAAAAACAAAACCCAACAGCTAAACAGCAGCTGGCAAATATATTAAAAGGCATGAGCCTTAACGAAACCAGTATTTTACTTAGTGCTGCATACCTGCAACGCTCAACCGCACAAGTTGCACATTTAGTTAAAGCGGTTTAGGTCGTGGTAACCTTGGTGGATTAAAAGTAGCCCACGCTAAGGGCTACTTTCCGGGGAACGAGATTTATAACCTAGTGAGCTTAATGCCCCCTCCTAACGGCCCTCTTTTCAGCGTATACTTTTGACTATACTCGTTATTAATTATTTATGAGAAATAACTCACCCTGATAGGTTATTCCCTACATAAATACTAACTACACCGCTGTAAATTTAATCTCGAATATTAAATAGCCCTTAGTCGTTTAAGTAGTACTCAACAGTGGTTACTACTCTTACGTTTTTTATTTGTGGTGTATTTGAATCGCGGTTAGTAATACTAAACTGCCCTTGGCGAGCTGTTTTTATTTTGCCTAATTTTGAATTGGAATCTCTTGCAAACTTGTTAGCCACTTCGCGCGCTTTTTCAGTTGCTTGTTGCACCATGGCCGGTTTTACATCGTTTAGGCCTGTGAAAATATACTCAACACGTGTTTCGTAACTATCTTGCACTATGGCAATATTTTGTTTAGCTAATTGGCTTACTTTGCTCAGTGCATTTTGTACCTTGTCTACAGCGCTAGAATACACGGTCATATTTGAACGAACAATGTACCTAAATTGCTGGTTTTCATTGCCGTACTCGCGCGCCTGTTTATCGACAATCGATTGGCTACCAAGTGATATTTCAGCGTCATCAAAACCATGCAGTTTTAAAAATGCGATCACGGCGGCGTTTTTTTTCTCAACCCTATTCACCAACTTTTCAAGGTCGTTATCTGCATCGCTAAATTGCAAAGGCCATATAACAGTATCGGCAATAACCTCTTGCTCTGCTAGCCCTTTAACTTGTACGGTGCGCTCCATTTCTTTTACATTGAGTGCTGCACTTTTTAAAATAAACCCTAAGCTAATTAAGCCTAGGCTTAAAAAAATAGCCGCCAGCACAGTGTGAAAACCAGGTGTTTTAATCACAGAACACTCCTTGATTGATATCAATAATACGCATCTATAAACTCGAAATAACCTCTCAAACAGAGTACATTGAGACAATACATAACGCAAAATTTTAAAGCTAAGGAAACGCAATGAGCCTAAAGCGAATTAGTCAGTTTTTTAACCCAAGCTCAGTGGCAGTAATAGGTGCGTCAAATAACGCCTCTCGTGCCGGTTTTGTCGTTATGCGTAATTTGTTACAAGGCGGTTTTAAAGGGCCGATCATGCCCGTAACGCCAAGCTATAGTGCTGTTCATGGCGTGCTTGCATACTCATGTATTACTGAGTTACCTAAAGTGCCTGACCTTGCCGTTATTTGTACCAATAAAAATACTCTGTTAGACATCATTAGCCAACTTGGCGAGCTTGGCTGTAAAAGCGCTATTATTATTGCCGATGGCTTAACGAATGATCAAAAAAGTACGCTAAAAACATGCGCTCAAACACATAACGTCACTTTGTTAGGCCCTAATAGCTTAGGGCTATTAATTCCCCATATTGGTTTAAATGCCAGCTTTTCTCATACAGTGGCAAGCCCGGGTAAAATTGCATTTGTATCGCAATCTGCAGCGGTATGTTCAACCATATTAGATTGGGCTAAAAATAAAGATATTGGCTTTTCGTACTTTGTTTCTGTGGGTGGGTGTTTAGATATAGATTTTGACGAGCTGCTCGACTTTTTAGGGCGTGATGCAAAAACTAAAGCCATTTTGCTTTATATTGATAACATTGAAGATATTCGTGGCTTTATTTCTGCAGCAAGAGCGGCTGCATTTAGTAAACCCGTTATTGCCATAAAAACAGGAAAAACAAATGCTGGCGCTCTTGCGGCAGAGATCCATAGCGGTGGAAAACAAAGCTCTGATGCCGTATACGATGCGCTCTTTCAACGTGCGGGTATGCTGCGCGTTAACGACCTACGCGAGCTATTTGCAGCAACACAAACACTAGCAATGCACCCAAAATTATTACAAGTTGAACAGCTTACTATTTTAACAAATGGTGGGGGGCCGGGTGTTATGGCGGTTGATGAGCTAATTCAACGTTCTGGAAAGTTAGCGGCGCTTAGTAGCGAAACACGCAGTGCGCTTAATCACGTTATCCCCCGCTCAGAAACAACCTCTAACCCAATTGATATTTTTGGTGACTCAGCACCAGCGCGTTACAAACAAGCATTAGAAATATTATTGCATGCAAAAGAAGTGAAGAACTTACTAATAATACATACACCATCGGCACTGGCGCCAAGTGAAGACTATGCCGATGTTATTGTTCAAGCGCTGCAAACGTTGCCAAAAATGGCTCGTCCTTATGTGTTTACCAACTTTATGGGAGAAGACGCCTCTTTTGCAGCCAGAAAAATATGCGCTAACAATGCAATCCCTACTTATCGAACACCTGAAGGGGCCGTTGGCGCGTTTATGCACTTAGTAACATATCGTCGAAACCAAAAGCATTTAACGCAAACACCTGAGTCAAACACCGACGATGCAAAAATAAATAAAGCCGCCGCTACAGCATTAATCTCTGAATTTTTAGACGAGGAGCAAACCTATTTACCCACTCACAGTGCAAGCCAGATATTAAGCCACTACGGTGTTGAATGCATTGAAACTAAAGTAGCTTACACCCCAACCGAAGCTAAAGAGCAAGCCATTGAACTTGGCTTTCCGGTCGCACTTAAGCTCATAAGCCCAAGTATTGCGTCAAAGTCTGAAGTCGGTGGCGTGGTATTAAACCTAAATGATGCAAGTGAAGTTGAACAAACGGCTTTTGCGATGCTGATTCGTATTAAAAATACTTACCCAGATGCGACGATTGATGGGTTTTCCTTACAAAAAATGGCCCCTCGTGCAGGTGCTAATGAATTGCGTATTGCCATTAAAACAGAGCCTAATTTTGGCCCCGTTATTTTACTTGGCGAAGCAGGTACCGGGCTTGAATACGCTCAAGCAGCAGTAGCTCTTCCTCCCCTTAACATGAACCTAGCTAAGTATTTAATTGCCGCAGCTCACGATAAAGGCGTGCTTAAAGATCGCATTTTGCCCGAAAAGGTCGACAAATATCGTTTATGCGCGTTGCTCACACGGATTTCGCAACTGGTTATCGATCAATCCGATATCAGCGCAATGGAACTTAATCCTATTCTTGCTAGTAATGGGCAGTTTTTAGTGCTTGATGCCACCATAACCCTAAATAAATACCAGTCAAAAAGTAACCGTAAACGCTTGTGTATTCGCCCTTACCCAATTGAACTTGTTGAAATAGTGACCCTTAAAAATAATACCCAAGCAACGCTAAGGCCTATTAAACCTGAAGATGAACAGGCCCATAAGGCATTTGATCAATCACTTAATAAAGAAGATCGTTACAAACGCTTTTTTGGTGAGTTACCTCAGTTTAATCATGACCAACTCGCAAAAATGACTCAAATTGATTACGACCGCGAAATGGCATTTATTGTTTGCCAACGCTCAGAGGGAAAAACACGTACCTTAGGGGTTTCGCGTGTAATTATGGACCCTGATAATATACACGCAGAATTTGCTATTGTTGTACGTTCTGATTGCCAAGGTCTGGGCCTTGGACGAATATTAATGAACGCAGCAATTAATCACTGTAAACGCCAAGGCATTGAATGGATTGAGGGCATAACATTACCAGAAAACACAGGGATGATTGAACTCGCCCGTAAGTTGGGCTTTAAAGTTAGCCGCGATTTTGAAGAAGGCAGTATTAACATGGTACTCAACACAAAATAATACAACGCTCAGGCAAGGCGCAAAGCGCCTATACCTGGGTTTATGAGGTTTAATGTTTTTTAGCTCTCGCTAAAAGTACCTTGCCAGTCACGTGTTATAAGCGCAGGAACATCTAAACTAGGCACCGGCTTACTAAACAAATAACCTTGAAAATGTTTACACCCTAACGCGCTTAAAAATGTAAGTTGCTGCTTACTTTCAACACCTTCCGCTACGCACTCTTTTCCTAAACTATGCGCCAGTGTGAGTGTTGATTCAATAATGGCCTCATCATCAGAGTCAATACCTATGTCTTGAACAAAGCTTCGGTCAATTTTAAGCACATCAATAGGAAAACGCTTTAAATAAGTAAGCGATGCATAACCAGTCCCAAAGTCGTCCATATACAGCTTACAGCCTAGCTCTTTTAACTTTTTCATACTTTGCAGTGCAAGGCTCGAGTCGCGCATTAAAATAGATTCGGTTATTTCAAATACAATTGCCTCCGATGGCACATTAGCATTAATAAGTGCTTTTTTTATCTCTGGCACGAGCTCTATAAACTCAAAATCTAAAGCCGATAAGTTAATTGATAAATACAACTCGGGCGATACTTTTCGCCATTTATTAAGCTCTGTTAATGCTCTTGCAAATGTTTGCAGCATTATTTTAGTTATTAACCCAACACCTTCAGCCGCAAGAGAAAACTCCTGCGTTTCAATAAGCTTATTTTCAGGCCAACGTAGTAAAACCTCAAAGCCCTCTGTTGTATAAGTTTGGGCATTTATAATAGGTTGATAGTAATTACAAAACTCATGCTGTTGATAAGCTTTTGTCAGCTGCGATTCTAAGTGAAGCGCTTTTTGAACATGCTTATTCATTTCTTGTTTATAAAATTGATAATTACTCTCAAGCGCTCCCTTGGCATGGTAAAGCGCAATATTAGCGGCCTTCAACAACGCACTACTTTGCGTTGCATCATCGGGAGAAATAGCAACACCAATGCTTAAATTAATATTTACCACTTGCTCGTTAATGCTGATGTTTTGGTTCACGCAATCCATTAGCTTTGTGCAAATAAGAAGCACTTCTTCAATTTGTTGAATATCTTCAACAAGCACAACAAATTCATCTCCTCCAAACCGTGCGATACTGTCTGAGGAACGCAATGAACACTTTAATCGCTCGGCTACTTTTTTAATAAGTTCATCGGCGGCCTCATGCCCAAGTGAATCATTAAAATATTTAAAACGCTTAATATTAATATGTAATAAAGCAACTTTGCATAGGTGCTTTTGAGCTTGCTCAAGAGCATGTTCAACACGATCATTAAACAGGGTACGATTAGGTAGTCCCGTTAAAACATCAAAATTAGTTAATTGGTGTAATTCACTTTCGGCCAATTTTTGTGCGTGTATATCAGTTAAAATTATCACGTAACTACTTAAACGTTGCTCTGTATCGGCGACCGCGCTTATTTTTACTAACACATGACGCGTTTCGCCGTTATGAAGACACACAGTGTCTTCGCAGGAAAAATGCTCTCCCTCCGAGAGCTTTTTCATAATACGTAAGTAATCAACACGATTTTTTGGCGACATCCCCAAGTGTAGCGTTCGGCTTGAGGTGGGCTCTGCAGCAAAGTTAAACGCCGTTTGTAACGACTTATTAGAGGCACGTACATTAAAGTTTTTATCGAGAATAAATACCCAATCACGGGTTTGCTCAAACGCAGCGGTAAATAAGCGAGCATGTTCTTCGTAAACCATCTCACGGGTCATATTAGTGTATGTACCCGCTACTTTTTGGGGCGTTCTTTCATCCCACTCAACCACTTTGCCAAAGTCTTTATACCAACGCCAATAGCCTTTGGCATGACGCACACGGTATGTGCAGTTAAAGTAGCCCTTATCGGTAGATAAAAACTCTAGCCACTCTAAACGAAATAATTGCTTATCTTGAGGATGTATTTTAGCTAAATATTCATCCAGGTTAACAGTATCGTTATTGTAACCAAGCTCATTACTTAAGCGAGGCTGGTAAATACTTGGATTACTTGACTGCCAATCCCATACACCCGACTCACTGCCCTCTAATGCGAGTTTTAAGCGCGACTCACTCTCTTTACTTTCTTTATGAGCGGCTAACAAAATACGTTGAATTTTATTACGTCGCCTTACCCACATTGCAATAAAAAATAAAAATAACGCGGCATACAGCACCATAAAATAAGGAGCGCGCCAAAGGGGATATTTAACCTTTATTTTTAATGTTGCAGGCTTGGTATAGCTTCCCGTTAACGGGTCTTTTGCCCATACTTTTAATGTATAGTTACCCGGGTTTAACTTAGGAAAAAGGACCCGGTTATTGTTACGCGCATAGGTTTTTTGCCCGTTATCGAGTTGATACTCGTAAATAATGCGTTCTTGATTGCTAAAAGCCATTGCTGAAAAAGCCACTTCAAGACCAATATCATCGTGGTTTAATATTATTTCATTGAGGGGCTGTTTTAAATCGCGGGATAATTCTCGCGACATTAAATTTACTCGTGTAATATTTACATGCTCTATTAGTGGTTGGTAACTTTGGTTTTCCATTGGATGAAAATACGTTAACCCTTTTAAACCGCCATATACAATTCGTCCGTCTTTAAGCTTAGCCATTGCAGAGCTATTAAACTCAGCAGATAAAAGCCCTTCTGCTGTACTAAACTGCTGAAAATGGCGTGTTACAGGATTTAAACGCCATATCCCTTTATGACTGCTCATCCAAATCATGCCATCATCGTCAAGCACCATGCTATAAAGTAATGTCCCTAGTTTGTTTTTATCTAGATCAATAGTATGCACGTGCTCGTAGGTTGATGAGTCAATACCTATCAAGCCAAAGTTAGACAATGAGATCCATAAAACATCATTATTATCTATCACGTATGAAAGCACACTTATCGCAACATTCTCATGCTGCTTAGGTACTTTATAGATCATCTTTAACGCTAAGTTAGTCGGATTTAATTGATATAAAATACCCGCATTAAAAAACAGCGGCCAATCGGGTTTATTTGGTAAAGGAGGTAAAAATCCATGCGCTAAAAACGGGTTAAACTGTGCCAATTCGCCCCCCAATCGAGTGACAATTTGACTATCTATGTTGTAAACAAATGCACCGTGATCACGATGCATAAAGTATAAATCGCCGTTAGGCAATAGAGTAACGCCATGTACCCAGCCAGTTATATGATCTTGGTTTGCTTTATTTTTTGTTTTTGGCTCACTCACTTGATAAGTATTTGGGTCAAAAATGAGTAAACCTCGGTTTGTATTCAGCCAGAGCTTATTGTTATATGGCATTATTTGCCAAATACTAAAATCGCTGGTGTATAGGTCAGCCTTGTAATCTTTTAAGTAAACCTTGCTGGTATTCGTTTTTAAATCAACTTCAGTTAATCCATTATTTGTCGCAAGCCAAAGCTTTTCGTTAAACTCGGTTATTCCCCATATCGAATGGTGGGATAAACCGTCTCCTCCTAATAAACTGCCATCAACATTATTAAAATGGTATGTATCTTTAGATAGATAAAAAGCACCATCACTTTTTGTAGCAACCCATACCCCCCCTGTCTTATCTTTAGCCATATCAATAATACTGGTATCGGCTAGGGTATACTTACTCTGTGTAATTCGTGTGTTTTTTATCAATTCACCGGTATTTAAATCAAATTTAAATAGCCCTTTATCTGTAGCTAGATCTATTTCACCTTGGTTGTAATCTATCTTCCACACATTAAGGTCGGCCAGTAATACCTTATTTTTAAAGGCAATATCAGGACGCTCAAACATGCTTGGCAAATCGCTAATATCAACCTGATACATCCCCTTTACGGCCCCCACTAATAACTGGCCATTTTCTCCCAACGCAAACGACTTCACGTTGTTTTGATAAATATGATCAGCTTCGCCCTTTAAATGCTGCAGTGGACGGGTTAAATTATTTGCAATATCATAAACATAGGCGCCATGAGTGGTCGCTATAAAAATATAGCCATTGTAATGAAATAAACTTCTTACTAAGGTGTTTTTAAATTCACTGGGTAGCTCAAAAATAGACTCAATAACCCCAGTTTGTACATCAAGTCTTGCAAAGTCTCGGCCTCGCCCAATCCACAAGGAATCTGAGTCTGCAGCCACCATACTAAAAACTGATTGATTAAAAATTTGTTCTTCATTACTGGGGGGATCTAAAAACTGCTTGTAAGTGTCAGTAGTCGGGTCGTATCTAAAAAGCCCCTCAAGTAATGAGGCAATCCATATATATCCATCTAAGTCTTGGTATATACGATCAATTATTGCTTCTTCAAGCTCACCATTAGGGCCATTAATAGGCGTTACTTGATAGCCATCATAACGATTTAAACCACCTTCGGTAGAAAGCCATAAATAACCATTATTATCGATTAGTATGGTGTTAACGTAACTTTGAGATAAACCTTCACTAGGAGATAAACGCTTTACTTGTGCACCAGCCTGGTAACTAAAAATAGTTATTAAAACTACTAAGCAACTTAAAATCCAATTAACGCCCTTACTCATGGTCATTCCATATCGTTTTTTATTTTATGGGTACTCTAGTGCGACAATGTTTCGGTGCTTATACATATCAAAAAGTACGTGTATTTCAGGAGTATATGTTAACACTTGGTTAAAACCAATACTGCGGTATAAATCGGCAATGTTTTTAAATGCAAAGGTATAAACATGCATGTGCTGATGCGTTAAAAGATCGGTTATTAATTGTTTTGCCACCCCTTTTGAACGATGTTCTGGCGCAACATAAACCGTAGATAAAAACAAAAATGTGGTTTTATTTTGTAGCCTACAAGCGGCCACTATGTGTATGCCTAAATAAATAACCCACACTTGATCTTGCTTATTAGCACGCCCGCTAACTCCATGGACTTTGTAAAATTTATTCACCAAGGGTGTTTTTACTGTGTCTAATAATTGGGTGGTATACATTTTTAACTAAGCATTAATGCTAAATATTGCTCAAACTTTTGCTTTAACACCATTTGCTCCGCAACGGGGCGACTATGGATTGTGTTATAAACTTGCTCACGCGTTTTTTTATTGCGTTTAATTTGATAGGCCCAAAATGAAGCCTCGTAATCGAGCTGTATTTGATATTTTTCTTCACGCGGTAATAAACACAAGTTAAAACTCACAGGTTTTCCTCATTATTTGAATTGTTACAGTTTCAAGAACGGCCCTTGAATTGCTGGGCAAAAACCAAGCATATTGCTATTATACGCGTCTTATTTATTTATCTCAGCTGTAATTGGAAATGATAATGCAAAGACGCTGTAGTATGTTGTTTCTATTAATTAGTTTAATATTTAGCGCAGCCAGTTATAGCAACCAAAATACGCTGACATTTAATCGCCCCGATAACGTCCCGCAGGCAAATTATGTATTAGAGCTCCTTAGTATTGCCTATAAAGAAATAGGCTACGATATTCACCTTATCGATTTTAGCCCCCAAAATGCATTACGAGCTGCCAATAATGGGGTGCTTGATGGACAACTTGGCCGAGACAGCAGCATAGAAATTGATTTTCCAAATCTACTGCGCGTAGACTTCGAATTATTCAAATTTAAGTTGCTGCTTTATAAAAATTGCCAACAAAGCATATTAGAGCGGCTTGATAATATTGCTATTTTAGCTAATTGCCCAATACAAGCTCAATATATAAAAAATACGCATTTTGATGGCAACGTTATTGAAGTAAAAAATTTAAGCACACAGCTAAACTTACTTACCCAAGGAAAAGTGAAAGGCATATTGTTACTTGATTTTGCATCAGACAACCAGCCAATAAATCAACATGCTCTTTGCTATCAAAAAGAAGTGTTACGTGTAACGCCTGTTTACCACTACTTAAATAAACGACATGCGCACTTAATTGACGGGTTAAAAACAGCCTTAAATAAACTTCACAATAATGGCACCGTTTATGCGCTCAAAGCCAAATATAATATGTATGATTAAAAATCAAAGCCCTGCTGATATATTGCGCTATCACCACCGTGTGCTTGCTGTTTTTTGAGTAAATAACGCTTATAACGCTGTTGGCACAAACTGATGACTTTCTTTTTTTGCGCGTTAGTGAGCGAATTCCACATAAACCGTTCATCACGGCTGCGGTAGCATCCTTTGCAGTACCCCCTATTGTTAACTAAGCAAATACTTTTACAAGGACTTGGAATATCAAATATTTCAATTTGTTGCATCGTATTCGCCGCTCAATTATGGTCTTGTATTTAGTATAGCGTTATTTTTAAACAAAAAAAAAGTAGCAATATTATTGCTACTTTATACACAATTTATTTAACGCTAATAAAGTTAGGGTCTCGTATTTATTTGTGCTTTGCGATGAAATGGTTTGGCGTACATCGCTAATACAAGTGGCTTAAGCTCTTCAGGCACTTGTGACATTCGTTGTTCAAATGTTGCTGTATCTGGAGAGTTAATTACCGATTCTTTACAGCCACCTGCAATGTAATTGCCTGGGTGTAAGTAAAACGAATCCACTATTTGTTGATCAATTGTAGTGGCTAACTCTTCAGCGCTATCACATTGAGATTCAATAGGTAGTCCAAAAGCAAGGTGAACATGACCTTTTGCCGTACTAAAGCCCTCAACAATACTTAAAATATCTTCACCCGCCGACTTGATATATTCACCATGTTGTTGCTTATGATAAAGCTCTTTAGCTTTTGCTATAGCACAAGGTTCGTATTGATAAGAAATAGACACGGGGACTACTTTCAACTCTTTAATATATTCACCAAATTCTTTTTTTTGTTTTCGGCCATTGAGTTGTAGCATTTTTAATAGTGCCGGATCGGTTTGATCGAACCCGTCTTTTGCTCGACCTTCTTTTTGTGCAATCCAGATAGAGTGGCCACCCATTAAAGAGTCATAAATATACGATGATAATTGAGTAAGCGCTTTTAACATTTCTTTAGGTGCTTTAGCAGAGCGTTTAACAATAAAGCTTTTATTTAAACGCATTAGTTCTGTTATGTAAGGTATTTGCAGTAAGTTGTCACCAATTGCAATACGCACCGTTTTCATTTTATGTTGATATAGCCCCCAGTTTACAAGTGCAGGATCAAGCACTATATCGCGGTGGTTAGAAACAAATAAGTAAGCTTGGTTAGGATCTAGCTTGTCTAAACCTGAAAAGGTAACTTTTGAGGTTGTGCGTTTTATAAGTTTATCTAAATATTTAGCAACTTCATTTTGAACATCTTCAACGTTTGTTACTTTTCCCCACTTTTTGCGTAGTTGGCTTCTTACCAATGGGCGGGCAATAAATGGCACTGCTGATAGAAAGCGCGGTAAGTTATACTTAGCAATGACATCTATAAATGCATCATCACTCATTAAACGCGCTAGCGATGCGTTAACCTCATCGTCGTTGTAAGGTCTTATGTCTGCGTACTTGTCTTCTAATTCACTCATTACTGCATCTATAAAGTTAAAAAACGGCACGTAAAATACGTGCCGTTTGCATTATTGGTTCGAGTATAACTCAGGCAAACTAAAATGCGAACTAAGTCAGACTATTGCAATTTAATACACACTAATAAGCAAGCTTAAAAGTACTTATATAACAATAAATTAAGAAATGCTCTTACCAGTTACCTTTCGCTTTGCCTGTAGTGCTATGACAAGCAAACGCAGAATAAGTGCGATTAAAATTACACCACAAACAAAGCTTAGCCAATGGGGTAATACTTGATGCTCTTCACCTAGTAGGGGGGAAACAACGAAACCAAACTCCATTACTAAATAATCCGTTAAAAAACCAAAAATCAACGCAACCCCAATAACCCCTGTGAGATAGGCGAATACAGCACGCTTACCAAGCTCATTAGCAACCACACCTAACGTAGCAATATTTGTTGCCGGCCCTGCGAGCATAAACACTAACACCGCTCCCGGCGATACTCCACTCAATAACAAGCCTGCAGCAATAGGCGTAGATGCAGTGGCACAAATATACATGGGTATACTGATCAAAATCACCACCAGCATAGCCAGAATCCCACTGCCCCACTGTGTTAAAAATGATTCTGGAACATAAGTTTGTACCAATGCGGCAAAGAATAAACCAATCATTAACCAGACCATGGTATCTGATAGTAGTTTATTGCAGCTAAAACTTATCGCTCGTCGTATCTTCTGCGATTGACTTTGCAATGCCTTGTTTGGTTTATCACAACAACTGGTTTTAACTTCTGGCTCCGCCGTTTTAGACGCACAGCAACTGACTTTTGTTTGCGCATCTGCCGTTGGCTTTGTCTGCTGTCTATCAGTATCTCGCCCCACTAATACACCTGCAACAATAGCACTGCAAATCGCAGCTATGGGACGAATAATAGCCATAAACGGACCTAATAACGCATACGACACAGACACAGAATCAACCCCCGTTTCAGGCGTCGATACTAAAAACGCTGTAGTCGCACTTTTTGAAGCTCCTGCGCGTCTTAAGCCTATTGCAGCAGGTATAACACCACATGAACACAACGGCATCGGTGCTCCAATTAAAGCCGCTTTCACTGTGGTCAAAAAGCCTTCTTTACCCAAATGTTTATTTAAAAAATTGGCCGGTAAATACACATTTAATAACCCAGCAATCAACAAACCCAGCATTAACCAAGGGGCAGATACTAAAAACAACTGCCAAAAATTATTAAGTAAGTCCATCGATGTCCTCCAAGGTTGTTAATATTGAACAGTTATCAGCGGGCTCTTGTCCGCCACAGCACTTATCAGCAAGTACCGATAGCGATTGATGAAAACGTGTTAGCTCAGCAATGCGCTCTGCAACTAGATCACGCTTTTGTATCGTTAAATCTTTCACTTCATGGCACGAATGCTGGTGCTTTTTAAATTTTATTTGCAGTAACTCTTTGATCTCTAACAAGCTAAAACCAACATTTTTAGCACGTAAAATAAACTTCATTTGCTTCAGTGATGCCTCACCATAATCGCGATAACCGGCTTCTGTTCGACTTAATGGCGTTAACAAATTGTGTTTTTCATAGTATCTTAGGGTATCTGTTGAGACACCTAACTGATTTGCAAACTCACCTATTTTCATTTGTTTCTCCAATGAGTGTATTCTCAACTGATGCCAACTATAAACCTTAGAGTACACACCAAGGTCAAGTATTAAAATTATTTTACTTAATTAGGATACATCATGAAAATTACCGTTCTCGATAACGCCACATTAGCAAATACATCTCTTGCCTGCATAGAGCAGTTGGGAAGCCTTACGACCTATGACCTTACCAGTCCAGAGCAAGTTATTGAGCACAGCAAAGAAGCTGACGTTTTAATTACTAATAAAGTGGTGTTAAATCGCGAAACAATTAGCCGGCTAAAAAATCTAAAACTAATATGTGTAAGCGCCACGGGCACTAATAATGTCGATTTAGAAGCCGCTAAAGAGCTTGGCATCGCAGTGACAAATGTTGCTGGTTACTCTACACCTTCAGTTGTTCAACACACCTTTTCTTTAATAACAAACCTACTTGGAAATACTCATCGTTATCAAGCTGATTGCCAACAAGGAGCATGGCAAAAAAGTGAGATGTTTTGTCGTCTTGATTACAGCTTTAATGATTTACAAGGTAAAACACTCACCATTATCGGCGGCGGCACGCTAGGGCAAGCCGTTGCAAAAGTAGCTGACGCATTTGGTGCTAATGTAGTTATGTCTGAGCGCAAAGGCGCAGCATGTCGTAATGGCCGAACGCCTTTTGATGAAGCTATTAAAACAGCCGATATAATTAGTGTTCATTGCCCACTAACAGACGATACCCGAGACCTAATCACGCTCAACGAATTTAATATGATGAAGCCCAACTGCCTTATTATTAACACAGCACGTGGCGGTATAATTAATGAGGCCGATTTAACAACGGCACTTGAACAAAACATTATTGCTGGCGCAGGGGTCGATGTATTAACGAAAGAGCCCGCAGAACATTCAAATCCGCTAGCCAATTATAAAGGGGACAACCTATTACTCACACCCCATATTGCGTGGGCAAGCACTGAGTCAATCGTACGATTAGTTAAAGAAGTAAGTTTAAATATAAAAGCGTTCAAGCAAGGAGAATCTCGTAGCCGCTTAGTTTAGCACTTGTCTTAGCCAAGTAACCTGAGCCCTGAATAGTAAATAACTTAATCAGCGCTTAGGTTAAATAAACTAAAAAATGGTTTTTTTTGCTAATTTTTTTATTTTTTGAAATTAGAAAACAACCAGAAAAACATAAGCAATTGATTATAAATAAAATTTAAACTTGGCGTATACTTTGCCTTACTATCATTAATAATTAAGCAAAAACGATTAAGGTACATATAAAAATGAATAAATCTCTACTAGCAGCTGCACTTATTACTCCATTTTTAACGGGTTGTGTTATTGCCGTTTCTGATGGCGAAGCAGAAACGCACTGGGCAGGTAATGACTCAACGAGCTGGCAAACAAAACATAAAAATAATCGCGAAGCTATCTCAGAGCTAAAAATGGATAGTAGTTATCAGTCGGTATTAACAACGCTTAAAACCCCTAACTTTACCGAGTTATTAAAAAAAGGGGATGATGTTTATCAAGTCTTATTCTATGCGACTCATAGTATTCATTCAGATGGGAAAATGACTAAAGATGAGTGTACGCCACTGATATTTAAAAACGATAAACTAATCGGTATTGGTGATAGCGCATTAAATATGGTTAGCCACTAAAACACAAAGATCGCCAGTACGTTACTGGCGCTTTTTTAATATTAGTGAGCGACCACTCTATTACGGCCTGCCTCTTTTGCTTCATACAACCCTAAATCAGCCTCTTCTAATAATGAATGCTCTGAGGTTGAGCGGCCACCTTCCATGGTTGCAACACCAATACTAATAGTTATGCACTGTGCATTTAAAGATGTTTTGTGCTCTATATTTAGTTCGTTTACTGCGTTTTTGAGTTTATTTGCAAACGCAATTGCGTCCTTTTTCGATACATCAGGTAAAATAGCAGCAAACTCTTCTCCACCATAGCGGGCAATAAAGTCACTACCACGTTTACATTGTGATAAAAGAGATTGGGCAACCTTTTTTAAACATTCATCACCGGCTCTGTGGCCGTATGTATCGTTGTATCGCTTAAAATAATCTATATCCATTAACAGTACAGATAGCACCGAGCCGCCTCGTTTACTTCTTCGCCACTCTCGAGACAAATTTTCATCAAGGTAGCGTCGATTGGGTATTTCAGTTAATCCATCAATGGACGCTAACATTTCAAGTAAATCATTTTTTTGTTTTATCAATAATTGATTTCGTACTCGCACTCTTACAATAGAAGCACTGAATGGCTTAGTAATATAGTCCATCGCGCCGAGCTCTAACCCTTTTGATTCATCAGCATGCTCTTGGTTAGCAGAAATAAAAATAACTGGAATAGACTGAGTAATAGGGTTTTCTTTTAACTTAACAATAAGTTCAAAGCCGTTCATAACGGGCATTACAATATCAAGTAAAATCAAATCTACATGTGTCGTCCTTACAAAAGCAAGCGCCTCCTCTGCACTTTTAGCTAAAAACACCTCATGCTCTTCACCTAACGTTTTCTCAAGCACTAGCCTGTTAAGAGGATCGTCGTCAACTACAAGCACTTTGGCTTTATTTGACATCAACTGCCTCCAGACCTCTAATAAATACAATAACTTGTTTCAACTGCATAATAAGCTCTTTTAATATTTCATCTTCAGGATCATTCGTTGCTTTGAGGTTTTGCTCGCATTGCAGTGCACAAGACGATAACCGTTTAAAGCCCAAATTACCTGATACTCCTTTGATACTATGCACTAAACGTACCAAGTCACCTTTAGCGGTACATTCGTCAATTTGTTGTAATTGAGCTTCGCAAAGGTTGGCAAATTTATCCACCATATTGTTCAGTAAGGCCTCATCAGCACTAAATTGAGCTAAGGCAAACGTTCTATCAAAAAACATTGTTTTAGCTGGAAGTTGTGTATCAGCAATCGCATCAAGCAGTACCTTTGCTACAACAGGCTTAGTTAAATGTTTATTCATACCGCATTTTAGCGAACGCGCTACATCAGCAGGTTCACAATGTGCTGTTAGTGCAAATATAGGTAACTGCTTATCGTCAAACTGTTGACGAATCAATGCCGTAGCTTGGCAACCATCTATATGCGGCATTTGTACATCCATTAATATAAGATCAGGTTTCAAAATCTGCAGTAGCTCCATACCGTCAGAGGCATTAGTTGAAGTTACAACATTTATATTAGCCTTTTTTAGAACACTACTTATAATTTCTAGGTTTAGTTGATTATCGTCAATTGCCAAGACCAATAAACCCGATACTTCTTTGTTTGGTTTAGCCGCATCTATATTTACATCACTGGCTGTGTGCTTTAATGCAGCACTACTGCTCAAATCAAATAATCGCTGCCCTAGTGCAGATGCTTTAACATGCTGCGCTAATAAGCCTTCACTCATTGATGAACTAAAGGTCAGTTGATGATTAATAATAATCACCGATACTGCTTGTGAAGTAAGTGAGTCATGTATTGCTTTGACATTTAATAGCTCAGGTAAATCCGCCTCATCAACTATGAGTTGTGTACACCCCGAGAGTTTAATTGGGTAATTCAACGCTTCATCCAAGTCAATACTGGTTAATTCTGAATAGGCGTCTACCGCGCGTTTTAAAGCTCGGCTTCGCTGGGATATAATAGCCAAAGCATCAACAGGCAATAGCTGATTTTTTGTATCATCTACCTGTAAACTAATACTGAAGTAAAACTCACAACCAAGGCCTTTTTCACTGTTTAGGGCTATTTCTCCCCCCATAAGTGCAACCGCATGCTTAACAATAGCGAGCCCTAGCCCTACCCCTTGGTGAATTCTGGTTGATGATTCATCGCCTTGTGTAAATGCATCAAATAAACGCAGTTGATCGTCTTTACCTATTCCGCTACCTGTATCTATTACGCTAAAGCAAATTTCTTGCTCTTGGTTGTTGCCATCGATTAGCTCCATTTTTAAAGTTATTGAGCCTTTATGAGTAAATTTAACAGCATTCGTTAATAAATTACCCAATACTTGTTGCAACCTGATGCTGTCACACACTAAATTAGGGGAAATTAAAGGGTCAACGTCAATAATAAACTCTACACCTTTTTGCTCACACAAAGGTCCGGTTAAGCTATCGCATATATCAACTAATTCAACCACACTAAATGGGCTGAGTTTTAACTCAGCTTGCGCACTTTCTACTCTGGCAAAATCAAGCATACGGTTAAGCATAAGCAATAAGCTTTCTGCTGCTTGCTTGGCTTGATCTGTTTGCTGTAATTGTCTGTTTGTCAGCCCCTGCTCTATTAGCATATCGAGCAAACCTAAAACAGCATTCAATGGGGTACGAATCTCATGACTTAAATTTGCTATAAAGCGACTTTTGGCAAGGGTTGCACGCTCAGCATTATGCTTCGCTTTAGTTAGTGCACTCACGTCTTGTAAGTGGATAACGTAATATGAAGGTTCACGCTTTTCATCCCACACAAGCGATACGCTAAGCTGTAACCAACTCGTCAGCTTTCCTCGTGCTAGTGTTAAATGGTAGACCTCTTTCTTATCATCAAGCAATTGCGCTAGCGTTGTTTTAATTTCCAGCCACTGACTGTCGTCAAACAGCGACTTAAGCTGTTCTCCTACCAATACATTGTGTTCAATAAACAGCTTTCGTGCTGCTTTGTTAACTTGCAAAATTGTTTGATCTAGTGATAACAGCACAACACTATTAGCTGCAAACTCAATAGCGCTTCTAAATTTAGACTCAGAAGCTTTAAGCGCGTGTAACGTTTGCTGCTGCTCAGTTATGTCTCTACCAATTCCCATTGTGCCAAGTAAGTGCTGATGTTCATTATAAAAAGGCGCAATCGTTAATTGATAGGACTTATCCTCATTATCAACACGCTGCTGAACATTACTTCTATTTTGTAACACTTGCTTTTCTAAAACACTTATTTGTTCATGCTCTGTGGTTATATCTTGTATACGCCTTCCCACTAACGCACTTTGACCGCGCCCAATATAGGCTTCAAACGCCTTGTTACATCCTAAAAATGATCCATCAATATTTTTAAAATATATAAAATCAGGAACACTATTTAACATTGTATTAAGTAATGCTAAGTGCCGCTCTTTAGCTTGATAACTTCGCGTTAGTTTTTCTGATTGAAGTTTAAGCTTTTCGTCTAACTCTCGGTTTACTTTCTGCAACGACTCCACCAGCTGTTCATTTTTAGCAAATACGTGCTTAATTTTAGTAAACCAGGGTTGCCAATTAATGGGGATTTGATAATTAGATTGCACTGTAGCGTCGGTATCGCTTTGCTCTAGGTAGTGCATTAAATGCGTCATAGGTTTCAAAAATATACGCTGGCTTAACCAAAAAAACACACTAAACATTAAACTTAAAAACAGTGTTAAAAATACAAATTCAAGTAAAACTTCATACCTAATTGTATTTACTAAGTTTGATTTAGGCTCATAAAATGCAGCATGAATAGGCAAGTTAGCTTTGGGCTGCATAAAGAAATTAGTACTGCTGGTTAATACTGTTAACTTTTCACCTGTGGTTGACACTTCAGGCCAATGTTCGTTTAATTTTAATCCCTGAGCTACAGGGCTTTGTGTACTGGCAATAACCTCATCAAAACGATTAATAAATATATATTCACCTTGGCTTGGTGTTATTTTTTTTAACCACGCAGACATAACTTCCACATCATAAATAACAATAATGTAGTCATTTGAGCCTAACTCTCGCTGGCGTCCAATTGAATAATAAGCCTTACCATCTATGTTAACTATAGGGCTAGAAGAGAGTAGGTTGTTTTTAAAATCGGGCCTAAAACGCCCTTCAAGAATCTCTGTTAGTAACAGGCTTTTGCTTTTATTTCGTCTTGATACAAATGCAGCACCACTTTCATCAACATATGCCACCGCAGTAAGTGATTGCATAAGTGCTAACGTAGTATTAAATGATGATCCTAGTTTCACAAGCTGTTGCCACTTTAAAAGCGAGTCTGGTGAAAGGTCAACGTCTCCTTTTCCTACAATTTCTGTTCCTTGGACGGTAAAGTGCCGATAATAATACCCATCGTATTGATTAATGCCTTCAAGTAGCTTGCTGCTTGGTTTGCTAAAAGTGGGCTGCGCGTATAAATCCAGCATGCTAGCCATTAAATCGTTAATTGACTGCATACCATGGTTTATCTGAGCCGATACATTTAAAAAATCGGCTTCACGTTTTTCAACGGTGCGCTCAAGCTTAATATTGTAAATATGTAAACACAGTAAAAATGCAACGATTAAAGGCACCAACAGGGCAACAATTAAAGAGCGGTAGTAATGTTTGAGAGGTAAAAAATTCACGTGAAATCTGCTATTTGGCCCGAAAATCAATCATTAGACTATCGAGCCAAATAGTTAAGCGCAAGTTATAAATTCTCTTCTGCAAATGAAGCTAATCGACTTCGTACAACACCATTGAGGTTTATAGTTGCGCTGCCTTCAAAGTTTTTAAAACGCTCCACAATATAGGTTAAACCTGATGTGACTGGGGTTAAGTAATTACTGTCTATTTGTGCCAAATTACCAGTACAAATGAGCTTGGTTCCTTCACCGCACCGAGTAATAATTGTTTTAAGTTGAGACGCTGTTAAATTTTGGCTTTCATCTAAAATAACAACCGCATTTTGAATACTGCGGCCACGCATAAAATTAACCGACTTAAACTGTACATTGGCCTTTTCCATAATGTAATTTCGGCTAGATAGTGGATTCTCGTCGCCTTTATGCAGTACCTCAAGCGTGTCGGTAATAGCGGCAAGCCACGGCGCCATTTTTTCCTCTTCCGTGCCAGGTAAAAAACCAATAGATTCTGCAATCTCAGGCGTGTTTCGAGTTACAATAACTTTATCGTAAATACCTTTTTCAATAACCAATTCAAGCGCACAAGCAAGCGCTAGTAATGTTTTTCCACACCCTGCAGGTCCTGTTAATATTACCAGTTCAATGCTAGTATCAAGTAATGCATCCAGCGCCATACCTTGATAAATATTTTTGGGCTTAACGCCCCATGCATGATGATGCATTAACCGCTCAACACTAATATCTTTTATAGTAATGTGTTCATCATCAAACGACTTTACCCTAGCCGCAAAGTGATTACCCTCATCAAGTAAATACTCATTACAAAATACATCGGGTATTAGATTTTTAGGCACATGATGAAACGTATCTCGCCCATGTTGCTCTGTGTTGCACTGCCCTACATGTCCCCAAAAATCACCTTCTATTTTTTTATAACCGCTAGTGAGCAAGCTAATATCATCAATAAGCTGATCAGTTCGGTAATCCTCTACATATTTAAGTCCTGCGCCTTTTGCTTTTAAGCGCATATTTATGTCTTTGGTAACCAATATCACTTTTGAATCACTATGCTGCTTTTGTAAATATACCGCACAATTAATAATCCGATGATCGTTTTCATTGCCCGGCAACCCCGAAATTGAGTCTGCAAATAAATGGTCATTAACAATAATGAGCGTGCCGGCAGAACTCGATTTAGCCTTTTTATTACTTGGCAAAGCAACGCCTTGTAGCATTTGTTCAGGGGTTGCGTTTTTAAGTACCTCATCTAAACCACGAATTGCAACGCGGGCATCGCGGCTTACATCGTGTTTTCGGTCCTTAATGTGATCAAGCTCTTCAAGTACGGTCATCGGAATAACCACGTTATGTTCTTGAAAAGACAAATAAGCGAGGGGCTCGTGGAGGAGTACGTTGGTGTCTAGCACATACATTTTACTTTCAAGGTTCGAAGCTTTTTCCATAGCACTTTCCTTACGTTTTATGATTTTTATGCTATACCAAAATAACTAAGTAAAACGGGCAAAAATCAAAACCTGCAATACTTAATTGCCAAGGCATATTGAAAGTTTAGTCTATTTGCCATAAAAGTCCGTTTTATTACAACCTGAATTTAGTTTTTATTTACCTTTTTAATAGGTTAAAAAATGGCGGTTTTATTCTTTATAATTAACACTTATAAAATTAATTAAAAGTGAGCTAAATAGCGCCTTGCAGTGGTGTTAGCTTACAGGTAACATAGCCGCCTTTTTCATCATAGACGAGACATACATGAATTTTTCCTTAGGTCAGCGTTGGATCAGTGATACAGAGTCAGATTTAGGATTAGGCACCGTTGTTGCCATTGAAGGCCGACAGGTCAGCATATTATTTCCAGCCAGTGGCGAAAACCGTGTTTACTCTACAGCAGAAGCACCGGTTACCCGTGTGGCATTTAATCCAGGCGATGTGATCAAAAGCGTTGAAGAATGGGAATTAGAAGTAGAGTCTATTGAAGTTCAGGGTGAACTACTTTGTTACGTGGGCACCCGTGTTGATAATGGCGAAGAAGCAAAGTTAAAAGAAACTTTTTTAGATCATTTTATAAAGTTTAATAAGCCACAAGACCGTTTATTTGCCGGCCAAGTAGATCGTTTTGATCGTTACACACTGCGTTACCAAACATGGCAACATAAATTTGAACGTGAGCAATCGCCTATTAAAGGCTTAATTGGTCAGCGTGCTAATCTTATACCCCACCAGCTTTATATTGCCCAAGAAGTAGGTAAACGTTTCGCACCACGCGTACTTTTATCTGATGAAGTAGGCCTTGGTAAAACGATTGAAGCAGGCATGATACTGCATCAGCAAATTATTAGTGGCCGCGCAAGCCGCGTACTTATTGTTGTACCTGAAAACCTGCAGCACCAATGGTTAGTCGAAATGCTACGCCGCTTTAACTTACGTTTTTCTATTTTTGATGAAGAGCGTTGCGACGAAGCCTTTGCCGATTCACCAAACGTATTTGATACAGAGCAACTTGTCCTTACAAGCCTTGAGTTTTTAACCAAGAAAAAGCGCTGGTTTGAACAAGCCACATTGGCTGATTGGGATCTATTAGTTGTTGATGAAGCGCACCACTTAAGCATTAATAACGGTAAACCAAGCACTGAATATCAACGCATGGCTGAGCTTAGCCAAGATATCCCTGGCCTTATTTTATTAACTGCAACGCCAGATCAGCTAGGCCATAGCAGTCACTTTGCGCGCTTACAGTTACTCGACCCAGATCGTTTTTACGACTACGACGTATTTAAAGAAGAAGAAGCAAATTACAAAGACGTAGCGCAAGCGGCAAACCAGTTATTACAAGATCAAGCTCTTGACGATAATGCAAAAGCAACGCTTATTGAGCTATTAAAAGAAACCGACATTACCGTTATTCTTGAAAAAGCGCAGCAAGGCGATTTACCAGCGCGTAAAGAAATACTTAATATGTTGCTCGATCGTCACGGTACTGGCCGTATATTATTCAGAAACAGCCGCAGTGGCATTGATGGCTACCCAAGCCGCAAATTACATGCTTACCCTATGGCATTGCCAAAACAGTACAAAACGGCCATGTCTGTACTTGGTAGCATGAGCGGTATTCAAAATGCAGAACTAAGTGCACATCGCGCTCTTTTCCCTGAAAAAATATTTCAAGAGTTTGAAGGCGAAAGCGCAAGCTGGGGATTATTTGACCCACGTGTAGATTGGTTAATCGACACGCTTAAAACACTAAAACATGAAAAAGTTTTACTTATTTGTGCAAAAGCCGAAACCGCTATTAGCCTTGAGCAAATACTGCGTGAACGCGAAGCAATTAAAGCCTCGGTTTTCCACGAAGGTATGTCAATTATAGAGCGTGACCGCGCAGCAGCATTTTTTGCCGACGAATACGACAATGCACAAATACTATTGTGTTCAGAAATTGGCTCTGAAGGTCGTAACTTCCAGTTTTCGCATCATTTAGTGTTATTTGATTTACCACTAAACCCTGATTTACTTGAGCAACGTATTGGCCGTTTGGACCGCATTGGGCAAACGCAAGATGTGAATATTCACGTACCGTACTTTGAAAACACAGCGCAAGAAGTATTACTGCGTTGGTACAACGAAGGCCTTGATGCGTTTGAAACAACATCAACTACAGGGCAATTATTGTATAAAGAGTTTCGCGACGATTTACTTGAATACATTTCAGCGCATAACTGTGATGAAGACGAGCTAGATCCACTGCTTGAACAAGTTGCTCAGCAAAATGCTGTGCTACGTAAAAAAATGGAAAGCGGGCGAGATCGTTTATTAGAGCTGCATTCTTCTGGCCAAGGTGCTGCTGACTCTCTGGTTACTGACATAGAAAAACTCGATAACCAGTTTGAACTGCCAAGTTACATGATCAACGTGTTCGACACTTTTGGTGTAAGCCAAGAGGATAAAGGCGAGAACACCATTATTTTAAAGCCTACTGAACACATGTTAAACGCGTCATTCCCATCGCTTAAAGATGATGGAATGACAGTTACATTTGACCGCGACACCGCACTTTCACAAGAAGATGTACACTTTATCAGTTGGGATCACCCAATGGTGCAAGGCACAATGGACATGATTTGTGACGATGACTTTGGTAGCGCATCGGTAGCCTTACTTAAAAACAAAAAACTTCCCGCGGGCACTTTTTTTGTTGAATTGATATTTGTTGCCGAAGCAATGGCGCCTAAAGTATTGCAAGTGGGCCGCTTTTTACCCCCTACGCCTATTCGTATATTACTTGATAAAGCCAGCAATAACTTAGGCGAAAACGTCGCATTTGACGGGTTTAACCAACAGCTTTCAGCCGTCGGTCGTCAAACAGCAAGTAAACTGGCAGGTGCATTGCAAAGCGCAATTCACCCAATGATCACGACTGCAAAAGACATGGCACAAGAAAAACTCGATGTTATTCGTGCAGCGTCGCTAGCTAAAATGCAAAGCACGCTAATTGAAGAACAATCTCGTTTAGAAGCCCTTAAACAAATTAACCCGAATATTCGCCAAGAAGAAATTACTTTCTTTGATAAGCAGCGCAGCGAGTTGACTACGCACATTGAAAAAGCGCAGTTACAACTAGATGCAATTCGCTTAATAGTTGTTTCTCACTAGGGGTTTTTGAGCTTTAAGTTTATAGCTGTCAGTCGTTAGTAAAAATGACAGCTTAATAAAGCGCGGTATTTATACCGCGCTTTTTTATATTCAAAAAATGCATATAAATTAGAAGCCTTTGTACAGACTATCAATGTTTTCCTTGAGCCTTTGCCCTTGCTCCCCTAAAATAGTGCCCTTCAAAATCATTAAGGTCGGCCGTGTTAGTTAATTACAATCCCCCAATGAACCCGTATTTAACCATACTTTTTCAAGACGACGACTTGCTCATTGTTAATAAACCCAGCGAATTATTGACCGTACCTGGTAAAGATCCTAAACATGCCGACAGCTTAATTAACCGAGTGAATCGCGTGTTTCCAACCGCACGAATTGTTCACCGCCTTGATATGGCAACTTCCGGCATACTTTGCCTTGCTATGAATAAAGCTGCCCATAGGCATTTAAGCATGCAGTTTCAAGAACGTGAAACTGCTAAGCGGTATATTGCTCGCGTATTTGGGCAACTTGAACAAGACAATGGTTCTGTTGACTTGCCACTTATTTGCGACTGGCCTAATCGCCCAAAGCAAATGGTGGATCATGAAAATGGCAAGCCATCGCTCACTCACTATAAAATACTTGAACGAGAAGAAAGCGCCACTCGCGTAGAGCTCACTCCTATTACTGGTCGTTCACATCAATTACGTGTACATATGCTAAGCCTTGGCCATCCTATTCTAGGTGACAGACTCTATGCTCACACAGAGGCGCTCGCAGCCGCTCCGCGTTTACAACTTCACGCACAAATGTTGCAACTAAAACACCCAGTCACCGAGCAAATAATGACCTTCGAAGCAGAACCCGAGTTTTAACGGGCTCAATTACTTAGCAAAGGGTTAAACTTTTAGTTAAACATGCCGATACCTAACTAATGACCACTAGTTGAGCGTGTTATGGTGTTTTTGCAATTAATTAAAAAGACTTTGTGTTACATGGCATATAGCTGCGTGGCCCTTTTAGTAATGCCTGCAACTGCCGCTGAACATATTGCTCCGCCTTCTTTTTCGAGTGTTGAAAATAGCGATATTAAACGCCTTCTACCCAGCGATGAAGTGAAAACCTTATTGGCAGGTGAAACTGAGTTTTTAAGTTTGCACAGTGAATACATGAGTGCTGATTTTAGAGGGACTGTATTACTGATCCCCGACTGGCAATCAACCCCTACCAATAATTCAGGAATGAGTTACTTACGCAAGGAGCTTAACAATTTAGGCTACACCACCTATGCGATGACCACCCCTGATATTGATTGGCAAGCGAGTAAAATAGCAGAGACGGCCGCAGAAACAGCACCAAGCACTGCCACTGAAACAGAGAGTCAAGCCAACAGTGAATCAGAGCAGCCTAATGTTTCAAGTAAAAATGAAGCGCCTCACCATGTGGATGCTATTGAAGCCGTCAGTGATGAAGTACTCGACAACTACAAATTAAATTTACTGGCGCGCTACAAAGCCCTTTACCAAACAGCGATGGAAGAGCCTAGCAATATTGTTATTATTGCCCAAGGCACCAGTGCAGGGGTATTAACTGAATATTATGCAGATTTTCCGCAAGAACGCGTGGATGCGTTTATTAGTTTAAGTAGCTATTTACCCAATGCAAAACGCAATAAAAGCCTAAACCAAACAACGTCTCTTGTTACGCCTGCCCTTTTAGATATTTATTACGCCGGCGACAATCGCGATATTTTAATTAACCTAAAGAATCGCCAGCGCTGGGTTAACCGAAACGCTAAATTCGACTACCGCCAGCGCCAATTATTTGGGCTTCGTGATCAGCCGCAACAACATGCTCGGCTAACAAAAGAAATAGACGGCTTTTTACGCCGCCTTTTTTAAATATTCATAGGCCGCTTGAATATCTTGGCTTTTTTTAACGGCTAATTCCATCATATGCTTTGGTAAACCTTGCGATACTAATTTATCTGGGTGGTGTTGCGCCATTAACTTACGGTAAGCTACTTTTACTTCTCGCTCTGTTGCTCCTTCGTTAAGCCCTAAAAGCCCAAGCGCTTGAGTACGATTCATGTTGTTATTAGGTGGCACATGATGGCCTGAACCTTCTTTATAACTGCTACTTTGCCCTTGCTGCTGTTGATAACGCTGTTGCTGTTTTCTAAAATTAAACTCAGCTTGATAGCGTTTAAGCACAAACGCAAAATGAGTTTTAGAAATGCCTAGCTGTTTACTAACATCACTCAGTAATTGCTTTTCTTGTTCAGCCAAAATGCCATCAGAAAACGCCATTTGAATTTGTATTTCTAAAAATAATTGCAGTAAATCATGACGCTTAGCAAAACGTTCTTTAAAATCATGAACGGTTTCTTTTAATGAAAAGTCACTTTGCTTACCCGCCTGAAACGCATGTTGTGCTTCGCGGCGTTCTTCGCCTTTTAAGCCCATTTCATCCATAAATAAGCTGGCGGCTTTTATATGTACTTCGCTTACTCGGCCGTTAGACTTTGCAATATGGCCCATCACTGCAAAGCAGCTGGAAAAAAATAACGCTTGGCGTTGATGGACATCGTCACCATTAAATAAACTTGAAAAGCCACCTGCTTTATCAAAATTATTTTTTAAACTTTTATCAAATAAATGCCCTAGATATAAACCTAAAATAGCACCAAAAATTTTGCCAAACATAAAGCCAAAGCAAAATCCGAGTATTTTTCCCCACATGTAAACTGCTACTCCTATTAATTATGTGTCGGCTTGCGCCAAGCGCTCATTTAATGCCGTTAAACGCGCTGGTGTGCCTATGTCATCCCAACTACCAATATAAAGCTCGGTAGACACTAAGTGTTTGCTTAGTTTTTCTCGTAGTAACGACCCAAGCGGGCGAATGCCTGGCTCTAAACCATTAAAAAAGTCAGCCTGATAGCGGCTAATACCCGAGAACGTATATTTTGGACTCTCAGGCGATAAATGACTCAATGCAAAATCGCCATCAGGATTATGAGGTGGATTTTCAATAAGCACCAAATGCGCCTCTCCTGGCTGTAAATGCAATTGCATGAGTGAGCTTACATCGTAATCGGTAAATACATCGCCATTAATCACAATAAACGATTCACCTAATGACGGAAGTGCTTGAATAATTCCGCCTGCGGTTTCAAGGCCGCCTTCAACCTCTTGGCTATAAACAATACTTACACCAAATTGACTACCATCTTTGAAGTACGCTTTAATTTTATCACCTTGCCATGCAAGATTTATCACTATGTCGGTAATACCTGCGGCCTTTAAATTATTAACATGGTGCTCTATTAATGGTTTATTTTGCACTTTAAGCATAGGTTTAGGCATAGCGTGAGTGAGCGGCATCATACGCTGCCCACGTCCTGCGGCTAAAATCATGGCTTTCATAAGCTTACCTGCTCTAATTTTTTAATCACTTTTGGCGCTATTGTATTTTTAACCCAATCACCGAGCGCATTGAGCTCAGGGTAACGTGCAGCAATTTCTGTAATATACTCAAGGGTGGGCAAAATATTAGCTAGATAACCTGTTTTACCATCACGTAAATACAGACGGCAAAATATACCAGCCGCTTTTAAATGACGCTGTAAACCGGTTAAGTCAAACCAAACTTTAAATTGCTCAAACGACGTGTTAGCGACTAAGCCTTGGCGTTTAAATTCGTTATAACCAAATGCTAATAGCTGAGCAAGTTCATCATCGGGGAGCTTAAAATAGCAATCGCGTAATAACGAAACTAAATCGTAACAAAGCGGCCCGCGCACGGTGTCTTGGTAATCTATTATCGCCCACTGCGAATTGCTGTGCATAATATTACGGCTGTGGTAGTCGCGATGCACTGTTACTGTGGGTTGTTCAAGCATGGCTTTAGTGAGTAGAGCGCAGCTCGACTCCCACATTTTAAGCTGATTTTTATCAACATTTTCAGCAATAAAATCTTTTACTAACCATTGGCTAAATATCGACAATTCAAGCGCTATAAAGTCTTTACCGTAGGCCAGCATATCTGAGGCTTCAGGCGTTTTTGCCCACTTGGCTGATAAACTTATTAACTGTGTGTAATAATCGGTTCTATTTGCATCATTAAGCATGTCGGCTAAGTGTGTGCTGCCTAAATCAGTTAAAATAAAAAAACCCTGTTGTTCATCACTTTTAATAATATGCGGTAACAAAAAACCTTGGTCGGTAAAAACTTGGTTCAAAGATAAGTACGGTGCGTTATTGACCTTTAGTGGATCGGAGTCCATTACAATAAAGTGCTGATTATTAATTGTTAAGCGAAAATAACGCCTAAAGCTTGCATCTCCGGTTATCGCCTCAAGTGTATCTGGCTGTTTGCCAAAGTGGGCCATTATGAACTGTTGTAAATTATCAAAGCGTGTCATTTTATAAGATATCTATTTTTAACTAAGTTAATTAGGTCAATTACTGTATTTGCCATTATTTTCCTTTATTATGTGTAAATTATATTTATACACACAGCATTAGGGTCAATAAATGAGCAAAACCTGGGGCATTTTGATGCTAAGCGTAGTTAGCGCACCATCGCTTGCCGAAACTGAACTGACACACAAACTTTGTGGCACTTCAATGCAAACCAGAGCTTGGCAACCGCTACCTGGCATTAAGCTTGGTAATGTTGACATTAAAGCTGATGATGTAGAACTCCTTGGTACTCAAAGTGCCGAATTTAGCGGCAATGTTGATATTAACACCGTTAATATGAGTTTGTCCGCACAAACTGCATTGATAGACAAGCAACGTGGTTTACTTAATGCCACTGGCCCGATTGTATATCGCGATGCTGTAAGTAACGTAAATAGCTCTGGTTTAAATGCCGATTTAAATAATTCAGAAATAAGCTTACTAGGTGCTGATTACAAGCTTACAGAACAACAAGGCAAAGGTGGTGCTGAAAAGCTCACTATAAACGATTCTGGCTTAGTGCTGATGAATGCAAGCTTTACTGCTTGTCCGGGAGAAACGCCAGCTTGGGAAATTGAAGCCGACGAGATTAACTTATCTCGCGAACAAGGCTGGGGCGAAACTCACAATGCCATACTGCGAATTTTAGATACCCCTGTTTTATATTTACCTTATTTTACTTTTCCATTAGACGAGCGCCGAAAGTCGGGATTACTCACGCCTAGTATATCAAGCTCAGACAAGTATGGTTTAGAAACCATTACTCCTTACTATTGGAATATTGCACCTAACTTAGATGCCACTATCACGCCTCGTTATATGGCTAACAAAGGTTTACAGTTACAAACCGAGTTTAGATACTTAACCGAGCAACATGAAGGCCTAATAGGAATAGAATATCTAAACAAAGATGACTCAGAACCAGCGCTTGATGAGCGCTACATGTTCCATTGGCAGCAAAAAAGTTACTTTAATGAAAACTGGCGAGCAAGTGTAGATGTTACTAATGTAAGCGACGATAACTACATTACTGATTTAGAATCAAGTTATGCGAGTAAAACTGACACTCAACTTTATCGTACCGGCGTACTGACCCATTTAGGTGACACATGGCGGACCGATATAAAAGTACAAAACTTTGAGGTGCTGGGTGATCACTTAGAGTCGTACACAGCGATCCCACAAATTAGCTTTACACAAACAGCACCATGGAAATTTGATCATTTTGATTTTAGCGTGTCTGGCGAGTTGAGCCATTTTACTAACAGCTCTGCAATCATAGATCAAGCAACACGAGTTCATATTGAGCCAAAAGCGCGGTTTGATTATGATCAATACGCATGGTCATTTTTATCTGAAGTTAGCTTATTACAAACAAACTACGACCAACAAGGTGACCTATCTGGCACACAATTTAAGCAAAGCGTATCGCGTACTTTGCCAAAAGTACGTTTATATTCACAGCTTAATTTTGAGCGTGATACTTCCTACCTTGTAGAAGATGGTATTCAAACGTTAGAGCCACAAATTCAGTATTTATATACACCTAACAAAGATCAGTCTGATATTGGTTTATACGATACAACCAAATTACAAGACGATTATTACGGCTTATTTAGAGATACGCGTTTTTCTGGCGTTGATCGAATAGCCGCTGCAAATCAGTTTACGCTGGGTGCAACAACGCGTTTATTTGATAAAAAACAAGAAGAAATTTTTAACTTTAGTGCCGGACAAATATTTTATTTATCTGATGATGCCAAGCCAACCGAGCAAAATTTAAACTCAGATACAAATTACAATGCATTATTTGCAGCCCAAACCATGTTACATTGGCACCGTCGTTGGTATTTCTCTGCGGGAATACAATACAACACTGACAGCAAACAGATGATCCAATCAAATGCCACGTTAGATTACAAAGGTGATAATAATCAGCTTGTGCAATTGAACCATCGCTATGCAAATGATGTCTCAGGAAATACAATCGAGCAAACAGGTGTATTCACAAGTATTCCAATAAGTGATGAATGGCAGTTTATTGCAAGCTACCACCGTGACCTTGAAAACAACCGAAGCGTCGAAATATTAAGTGGATTACAGTATGAATCATGCTGTTGGGCGTTCCAGATTACTGGTCACCGCCAGATCGAAACTGATTTAAATCAGTCAATAGGTACAGAACAAGCCACCTTTGATTCAGGTATTAGTTTTAATTTTGTACTAAAAGGACTGGGTAGTAAAAGCCGCTATGATGCACAAAAACTATTACAACAAGGTATTTTTGGCTATCGTAGACCGTATTTTCTTAATAACTAGTATCACAAACATACTATTAGCAAGAGTAGTAAATAGAACATGACTTTAAAAAAATTATTAGTATCAACCGTTTTAAGTATCAGTCTCTGCCAAGGTGCATTTGCTGAACCAGTAGAAATAGACAAAGTTGTTGGCGTTGTAAACCAAGGTGTTATTTTACAAAGCGAAGTAAACTCCATTGTTGATCGTGTAAAAAAACAAGCAAAAGAACAGGGTCAACAATTACCTAAAGACGAAACTTTACGTGTGCAAGCCATGGAACGTTTAGTTAGCCAAGCACTAATGATGCAAATGGCAGAGCGCATGGGGTTACAAATTTCTGATAGCCAATTAGATCAAACGCTCGCTAACATAGCAAAAGAGCAAGGCGGCACAATTAGCGATTTACGACGTACAGTTGAAGCATCAGGCGATAGCTTTCAAGCATACCGTGAAGAAATACGTAAAGAGATCACAACACAACAGGTTACTCGCGCAAATGTTGATCGACGTATTTATATTAGTGAGCAAGAAGTCGATAATTTATTAAAAATTATGGCTAGCCAAGGTCAAAGTGCTGAAGAGTATGACATTGGCCACATCCTGATTGATATTCCTAACGAAGCAACAGCAGAAGAAATTTCAGCGGCTAAAACACGTGCTGATAAAGTTATTGAATTACTTAACGATGGCCAAGAATTTAAACGCATTGCAATCTCATCATCAAGCGGCTCAAAAGCACTTGAAGGAGGCCAATTAGGTTGGATGGGTATAAACGAAATGCCTTCTCTTTTCGCTGAAGCTGTAAAGAGTAAAAAGAAAGACGCTATTGTAGGACCGCTTCGCTCTGGTGCTGGTTTTCATATTATTAAAGTCCAAGATGTGCGTGGCCTACAAGTGGTAGAAACAACTGAAGTGCGCTCGCGCCATATACTTATTGAACCTTCAATAATTTTAAGCGAAGAAAAAGCACGTAACATGCTTGCTGGTTTTGCTAAAGACTTGCGTGCAGGCAACGCTGATTTTGGCGAACTCGCGAAAGAATATTCAGAAGATCCAGGCTCTGCACTTAAAGGCGGCGAATACGACTGGACTGATCCAACAACCTACGTTCCTGCGTTTAGAGATACATTACTATCGCTCAAGCAAGACGAGATTAGTGAGCCATTTAGAACCCAGTTTGGTTGGCATATAGTACAACTACTCGACAAACGTGTTGCTGATAAAACTGAGTTAGCTAAACGTAACCGCGCACATGGCATGCTATTTAACCGTAAATTTAAAGAAGAAAGCTTCAACTGGCAGCAAGAAATGCGCGAACAAGCCCATGTTGAAATTTTCCCTACAGACGAATAAATATGACCTTAAGAGTAGCAATTACACCAGGGGAACCTGCCGGTATTGGTCCAGATTTGCTTATTACGCTTGCTCAGCAAGCATGGGACGCACAACTTGTTGTGCTTGCTGATGCCAAACTATTAAAAGAACGAGCAAAGCTGTTAGGTTTACCTATCAACCTAATTGAGTTTGATGAAAACGCTCCCGCTAAAGCAACACCTGAAGGCTGTGTGTATATTCATCAAGTCAATTTAGGTGATGATGTAGAGCTAGGCGTACTTAACGATGCTAATGGCCAATACGTGTTAGACACCTTGCGTATCGCAAGCGAAAAAAACATGGATGGCACATTCGATGCTGTAGTTACAGGCCCTGTTCATAAAGGCATTATTAATAAAGCCGGTATTTCGTTCAGTGGCCATACTGAGTATTTTGCACAGCAGTCAAACACTGCAGATGTTGTTATGTTATTAGCCACTGAAGGACTTCGTGTTGCGCTTGTGACAACACATATTCCACTGGCTTATGTTTCTCGCGCAATCACCGAAGACCGCCTGACCAAGGTTGCCACTATTTTAGATCACGACTTACGTACCAAGTTTGGTATTGAAAAGCCGCGTATATTAGTCTGTGGGCTAAACCCACACGCTGGTGAAGATGGTCACTTAGGCCGTGAAGAAATAGATACAATTACCCCTACCCTTGATATTTTAAGAAGCCAGGGTATGAATTTAATTGGTCCACTACCTGCCGATACATTATTTCAAGATAAATACCTTTCTGAAGCCGATGCCGTACTTGCTATGTATCACGATCAGGGTTTACCTGTGCTAAAATACAAAGGATTTGGTAAATCGGTGAATATCACGTTGGGTTTACCTTTTATTCGCACTTCAGTTGACCACGGTACAGCGCTAGATTTAGCTGGTACAGGCACCGCTGATGTTGGAAGTTTTGAATTAGCGATCCGCGAAGCAATCAAGCTCGCCCATGAAAAAGCACAAAATCAATGACCGATAAAGTACATTTAGGACACCGCGCCCGAAAACGTTTTGGACAAAACTTTTTATTCGATGAAATGATCATCGATAAAATAGTTTCAGCAATCGATCCTAAACCAGAAGATAATTTAGTAGAAATAGGCCCAGGCCTAGGTGCAATCACCGAGCCTGTAGCTGAACTTAGCGGACACCTAACGGTTGTAGAGCTAGATAAAGACCTTGCAAAACGCTTAATTGAACACCCTTTTTTAGGGCCAAAATTAACAGTAAATCAAGGCGATGCAATGAAATACGACTTTGCAAGCTTAGTTAAAGATGACAAAAAGTTAAAAGTGTTTGGTAACTTACCTTATAACATCTCTACGCCATTGTTATTTCATCTTTTTGAGTTTGCCGATAACATTGAGCACATGCACTTTATGCTTCAAAAAGAAGTTGTAAAACGCATGGTTGCAGGCCCTGGTAGTAAAACGTTTGGTCGTTTAAGTGTAATGACTCAGTACTACTGTAATGCAATGCCTGTAATTGAAGTGCCACCAGAGTGCTTTAAGCCAGCCCCTAAGGTTGACTCTGCAGTTATTCGCTTAATTCCTAAAAAGCCGGAGCAACGTACAGCCAAAAGCGTAAAAATACTCAACACAGTCTGTTTAGAAGCGTTTAATCAACGTCGTAAAACATTACGAAACAGTCTTGGCAACTTACTAACAGCCGATGAAATGGCAAGCATAGGTATTGATGCTACATTACGTGCTGAAAGCTTGTCTCTACAACAATTTATCGATATAGCTAACTGGATTTATGACAAAGAGCAGTAATATTGGGTCACCTGTAAAGGTGTCTGTAGAAACATTTTATGTTGAAGGTCAATCGCAACCTGAAATCGAAAAGTACGTATTTGCTTACTCTGTAACAATAAAAAATCATAGCTTATGCAGTGCTAAGCTATTGCACCGTTATTGGTTAATTACAGACGCAAACGGTAAAGAAGTTGAAGTCGAAGGCGAAGGCGTTGTTGGCGAAACCCCAACAATTGGCCCAGGTGAAAGTTACAAATACACCAGTGGTGCTATCCTAGACACTCCAGTAGGTACAATGCAAGGCCACTACACGCTACGCAACGAGTTTGGTGCAGAGTTTGAAGCACCTATCAATGTGTTTCGTTTAGCTTGCCCTAATATTTTGCATTAGCAAAAACGCTATATGGCCGATTATGCAATAGGTGATTTACAAGGGTGCTTTAAAGAATTTAGCACCTTATTACAACGGGTTGATTTTAACCCAAGTAAAGATCACCTATATTTAGTTGGTGACATTGTTGCCCGTGGGCCAGACTCACTTGCTTGCCTTGATTTCATCTATCAACATCAAGATAGCATGACCATCACACTGGGTAATCATGACTTACACATGATTGCTTGCTACTTTTTAAATAAGCCGACTAATCCAAAAGATAAATTAGCTCCTATATTTAAAAGCAACTTACTTAAACGTTATATCTCTTTTTTACAAACCCAACCACTCGCTTTATATTTAGAAACACATAATTGCTTTATTTCACACGCAGGACTTAATCCTGATTGGTCAATTGAAGAGGCATTGCAACACGCACAGTTTGCTCAAAGTTGTTATCAATCAGGGAATGCAAAAAACTTTTTTGAGCATATGTACTCTCCTCATCCTAAAGCGTGGTCAACAACACTTAATGACTATGAAAAATTTAGATACATAGTCAATTACTTTACCCGAATGCGTTTTCTAACCCGCAATAATATGCTTGACCTTAATGCAAAAGGCGCAATAGCAGATAGTAATTCGTTAACACCTTGGTTTATGCACCCTAACATTGCCATACTTAAGAATGATATTGTTTTTGGTCACTGGGCATCTCTTGAGGGTAAAACAGGGGTTAACCATGTTCATGCCTTAGACACTGGCTGTGTATGGGGTAACGGGATGACGTTAATGGAACTTAAAACAAAAAATCTATTTATAGAAAAGTGACTCTTTTTACCTAAATAACCTGAAAAATTCCAATACATCTGTTAGATTTATAAACTAATAGTTAAAATTAATTAAAGTAATTGATTTTAATTACTTAACTTATCCGAATAAAAGCCGATAAGTTTTAATTAAAGTATCTTTGAGTGGAAATCCATATGAATCTAACAGTGAGCCAACGTATTTGGGGTGGTTTTATATTTATCACGCTATTACTTTTAATTATTGGCGGCAATTCGTTAATTAAAATAGCTAATATAGACCGTTCTACTCAGCAGGTGAACCAGCTATCATTACCTGCATTAAACAAAAGTTCAGAGCTACAAGCTGAATTCATATTAATGAGTAAAGCAGCACAAGCAAGTTTTTATACTTCATCGGCAAGTGAACTTGAACCCATTAAAAAAAGAGTATTCGAACAAAAAAAATCATTCAACGAGCTCCATGCACAGCTTCAGAGCGTTGTTAAAAACGATCCTGAACTAAGCAAAAGCAGCCAAAGTGTTGAGCAAACCTATGAAAACTTTTTAAGTATTGTCGAAAACTTACTCGAAGATAAAAATAAACAACTGGCGCTAAATAAAACACTCTCTGCACAAATTGAAGCCATTGAGCTTAGTGCTGAAGACGCTAACTCAGTCGTTTTAGACATAATAGATATAGAGGGGTTTGAACAAGACCACCCTCGCGCTTTTCAAGCTGCAAATAATTTAGAAAATAACTTTATGTCGGTGGTTACCAACAGTACCGATATGTTAACAGTAAAAACGTTAACCACATTAGATATCGTTAAAAGCGAGCAAACCTATTACCTTGAAGAAGTAACACGCACTGTTGCGCTAATTAAACCGGCTATTGAGCAAAGCCATAGCGACTTGTTTAATGACCTCAAAGAGCATGTTGAAGCACTTGAGAGTAACGTAAAAGGTAATAACAGTTTAGCCGCGAATAAAAAACGTTTAATTGATTCAATTGCGCTCACTGAAAAAGAGCTAGCCGATTCAGAAGCCGCAACAAAAATAGCGCTTAATCAAATTGACGAGTTAGTTTCGCAAGCAAGTAATGTTGCTTTTGAGCTGCAAAAAGGCGTTCGTAATGACGTAGACTCAGCAAATTTATGGACGTGGGTTGGCATGGTTATCGCAACTTTACTTGCCATCGCCATTGCATATATAACCGTAAGCCGTATTACAAAACCACTTGCCGAAGTAAACAGAATTTTAGATATTGTAGCCAGTGGTGATATGACTCAACGCTTAGATGACAGCGCTAAAGACGAATTTGGCGAGCTATCAAAAAGCTGTAATACCTTAATAGACAGCTTACGCAGCTTAATTAAAGGTATTATTTCTCGTTCTACTCAATTAGCAGCTGCATCAGAAGAAACCTCAGCCATTACTGCTGAATCAAGCCAAGCTATTAGCAATCAGCAGGCACAAGTGCAGCAAGCAGCAACAGCAACGACTGAAATGAGCAGCACATCGCAAACAGTAAGTAATAGTGCACAGCAAGCATTAAGCGAAATTAAAAACGCAGATAAAGAAGCTGAACGTGTTAAAGGTATTTCAAACAATAACAAAGCAACTATCGAGCAACTTGCGCGCGAAGTCGATGACGCTTCACAAGTTATTAATAAGCTTCATCAAGATAGCGCATCGATTGGCAGCATACTTGATGTTATTCGTGGTATTGCAGATCAAACTAACTTACTCGCGCTTAACGCCGCAATCGAAGCCGCCCGTGCAGGTGAATACGGCCGAGGCTTTGCCGTTGTAGCAGACGAAGTACGCTCACTGGCAAGTAAAACGCAAGAATCGACCCAAGAGATCCAATCAATGATTGAATCGCTACAAACTGGCGCAGAAGCGGCTGTAACAGCAATGACTAAAGGTAAGCAACGTGCGGTATCGTGTGTGGAGCAAACTGACCTAGCAAGTACCGCGCTTGATTCAATTACCTTTGCGGTATCACAAGCCCATGACGTGAGTGAAGAAATATCAACAGCAGCACTTGAACAACAACAAGTGGCTGAAGAAATTAGCGAACGTTTAGAGTCTATTGTTGCTATTGCAGAACAAACAGCTGAAGGCGCAAGTCAAACTAACATCTCAAGTTCTGAAGTTGCAAAACTAGCCGAAGAGCTGCGTTTATCGGTAGACGAATTTAAAGTATAAAACGCTTTGAATATATTAAAAACCCCGTTAGCACACTGTGTTAACGGGGTTTTCTTTGTAGCATTAAAAAAGTAAAGGTAGTTACTTTTGGCAATGTGAACAAAAAACGGTACTACGCTGCCCCAGCCTTATTTCTTCTAACTCATTATCACACGTTAAACAGGGCTTTCCTTTTCGCCCATACACTAATAACTCTTGTGCAAAATAGCCTGGCTTACCATCACTTTGTGCAAAATCTTTAAGGGTTGTACCACCTTGGGTAATAGCGGCCGCTAACGTGTCTTTTATTATCGGAATAAGTGCTTGATAGCGTTTAAGAGAAACCTTCCCAGCTTCGCGTTTTGGATGTATCCCTGCTTTAAACAATGACTCATTAGCGTAAATATTTCCTACACCAACAACCACAGCGTTATCCATAATAAACTGTTTAACCGGTACTTTTTTATTGCGCGACTGTTCGTACACCCGCTTTGCAAAAAAATCATCCGTAAGTGGCTCTGGCCCAAGCTTTGAAAGCAACTTATGTACTTGATCTGGCTCTTGCCACAAGCAGCAGCCAAAGCGGCGTGGATCGTTTAAGCGCAGTGCCTTATTATTACCAAATACAAATTCTACATGGTCGTGCTTTTTTAAAGGCTCGCTTTTATCTACAACCCGTAAGTTGCCCGACATACCTAAATGTAAAATAGTGCTACCAAGCTCACAATGCAGTAATAAATATTTTGCACGGCGCTCAATACTAGTAACCGTTAACCCTTCTAGCTGGTAAACATCATCAGGTACAGGCCAGCGCATACTGGCATTATAAATATTAACCTTAGTGACAACTTGGTTTTTTATATGGGGAGTGATCCCCATACGGCTCACTTCTACCTCTGGTAATTCAGGCATTAATTAGGCTCACTTAGTGAAAAATCATAACTAGGAAACAGCTGCTTTGCCGCATTTATATCAAGTGCAAATACACGCTGAGTACTTTTTTCTAGCAAGTAATACTGCTTATTTCCTTTGTAAAGTAAATATACCCAAGGCAAACTTTCTCCAGCTAGTTCAAATGTGGCAACAAACAAAGGCGCATTGGGGTTAAACACCACCGATTCATTAACCACCAAAAGCTGAATACCTTGCCAAAGGTTAACAAGCTCTTGTAATTGAAGTTCAGATGCAGACCAAAAAACAGGTGCGTCTTTCTTTATCGCAGTTGTACGCCAACTAGTACCAATACGCTCAATTTTTTGATCAACAAAACTGAGTGTTAAAACAAAGCTTTGTGCAGGTAATACAGCTTGCAATGTAGGCTCTTTTTCAGCACTTAAAAACTGCTTATGCCAGCCATTTAAAAAGAAAATCATAATCAACATCGAGAAGATTATAACGTTGTTCCACCCTTTACGGCCCAGTCGCATAGTTATACACCTAGTAAATTCAATATTTTAAAGTGTAACTAAAACTTAATTGCACTGTCTATATGTTAAAGAGCACAGACTTTGTTAGAATATCGACAAATTTAAAGGAGTTCCGTCAATGTCTATGTATGTAGTGGGCCATAAAATCCCAGATTCAGATTCTATTTGTGGTGCAATTGCACTGGCTTATTTAAAAAACCAAATTGATGAGCCGGCAATACCAACTCGTCTTGGTGATGTTTCACCAGAAACTCAATTTATCCTTGATAAATTTGGCTTCGAAGCCCCGGAGCTTAAACTAAGCTACGCTGGCGAAGATGTGTATATTGTGGATCACACAGAAAAAACACAAGCCCCTGATGATATCGACCAAGCCCGTGTTGTTGGCGTGGTAGATCACCATAAATTAGGTGACTTAACATCATCTACTCCGCTTGAATGTTGGATTCGCCCTGTAGGTTGTTCAAACACCATTATTAAAATGATGTACGATTTTTACAGCGTAGAAATCCCTAAAGACATCGCTGGTATTATGATGTGTGCAATTTTAAGCGACACCGTAATATTTAAATCACCTACCTGTACCACTGCCGATATTAAATGTGTTGAAGCACTTGCTGAAATTGCGGGTATTGAAGACTTTAAAGAACTAGGCATGGATATGTTCCGCGTTAAGTCTGCAGTAGAAGATACACCTGCACGTGACTTAGTTATGCGTGACTTTAAAGATTTCAACATGAACGGTAACCTAGTAGGCATTGGCCAACTAGAAGTAATCGACCTTGCTGTATTTGACGATATTAAAGCTGACCTTGAAGCTGATATTGCTAAGTTAAAAGCAGAAGGCAACCGCCACTCTGTATTTTTACTGCTTACCGATATCATGAAAGAAGGTTCACAAATGCTGATTGTATCTGACGATGCAAACCTAGTTGAGCAGGCTTACGGCGTAAAACCAGAAAATGATAAAGTATGGTTAGACGGTGTATTAAGCCGTAAAAAGCAAGTAGTACCACCACTACAAGATGCGTTTGCTAAAGCCTAATAGCTTTAATAAATAACACTAAAAAGCCGATATTGCATATGCAGTATCGGCTTTTTTATTTTTAAACTTAAAGCACAAACTACAATCCCGCAGTAAGCCTTAATCAAGTCGAGGAAAAATATAACTCAAATAATATTTAAAACGCCTAATTTAGGACAATTATTTTTACTAAATTTTTGCCTTGCTATCAATGAGATTTAATTACCAAAATCGAACACTAGATTGAACAAACAAGTTTTAGATTTTACTTTTTAGTTCATCATAAACTTTTGCATGGCTTTTTGAGAGTTCGACATTATCTATATCTATTTTATTTAACCACAAAGTTGCTTGCGTTTTATTACCCAGCTCCCAATATGATTGCGCTAAACGTAAACTGTAGGTTGCGTGGTAAATGCTATCCGGTTCGATGTAATTGAACGCAGTTTTGAAATATTTTACAGCGTTATTAAAGTCATTATGTTTAAAATAAGAAAACGCTAAATTACCTAATGCTATTGCCGTTTTTGCATCATGCTCTGTATTTTTTATAGCGTTATAGGCTTTTAAGTTACTTTCTATCGCTTGAGGGTACTGTTGCCAGTTATAAAAAATATGCCCTTTATTAATGTGTAACTCAAAGTGAAAAATAACATCATTACTTTTTGCATAGCGCTGCTCAGCATCGAGCAATACACGAAGAGCCTTTTTTTTATCACCAAATATGTGCTGTAAATTAGCCAGCTCTACAAGCCTTAAAGGATCACCAAATACATTATAAATTTCATCAAGTTGAGCAAATGCTTTTGCCGCATAGGCTTTTGCTTGTTGTTTATTACCTAAGTAATTAAGTGATTTAGCATAATAAAAATAAACTTGTATTTTAAATGCACCAGGTAATTCTTCTTGGTCAACAAAGGGGCTTAATGCGCTATGAAGGTTATCGAATTCTTGATAATCAAAATAATAGTCAAATTCGTATGTTTTCAATTTATACCAATTAGAGGAGTTCTTTTGCGCATTTAAAAGGCGAGATTTAATGTAGGTTAAGCAGTCTTGGTCTGATTGCATACAAAACACTTCATGATCACTTAAATTTTCAGAGGCCTTTACACCCTGGCTTATATAAAAAAGCAAAAAAACAATTAAAACATGCTTTAACATCAGAACACTCATATTAACCACATAAGTAGTAAGTGTAATATGAGTGCGCTGTATTTAACAATGAATAAAATAACTACGCGTATTGCCCCGCTGCAAAGCCACAACTCCAAGCGTACTGAAAGTTATACCCACCAAGCCAACCAGTTACATCGGTAACTTCCCCTATAAAATACAAGCCTTTTGATTTTTTGGCTTCAAACGTTTTAGAGCTTAGTTCATCTGTATTTATACCACCAAGGGTGACTTCAGCCGTCCTATACCCTTCAGTTCCATTAGGTTTTATTTGCCACGCGTGGATATAATTAGCAAGCTCGTCAATTTGACTATGAGTAAGCTGATTAATATTACAATCAGGTATTGCAGCGCTTTCATGTAATATTTCAATAAAACGTTTAGGTAGTATTGTTGCTAGGCTATTTTTTAATGATTTTTGCGATTGCGTTTCTCGCCAATCTGCAAGCTGCTGTTTTAAATCTATCTCTGGAAGTAGGTTAATGGTAACAGCTTGCCCTGCACGCCAAAAAGAGCTTATTTGTAATATTGCAGGACCAGATAAACCACGGTGCGTAAATAATATATTTTCTTTAAATGTGGTGCCGTCTTCGCTTGTGACTTCGCACGGAATACTCATACCCGATAGCCCTTCAAAGCGCTCTTTGTCGTGCTGATGAAGGGTAAATGGCACAAGCGCCGCCATAGTAGGTAATACGTTAAGCCCAAATTGCTCAGCAATTTTATAACCAATCGGTGTAGCACCTAATTTGGGCATAGTAAGCCCACCCGATGCAACCACTAACGACTCACAATGCAAAGTCTCTTGCTCTGTAGTGACGCTGTAACCCGACTCTGTTTTTTGAACATTAATCACTTCACTACGCAAGGCTATGTTTACACCCGCCCACTCGCATTCGGTAAGAAGTATATTAACAATATCTTGAGCACTATTATCGCAGAACAGCTGGCCTAACGTTTTATGATGGTATGCCAAACCGTGGCGGTCCACCAGCTCAATAAAGTCATGTTGTGTGTAACGGCTCAAACATGATTTAACAAAATGTGGATTACCGCATAAATAGTTTTCTGGTGCGGCGTTTTCGTTTGTAAAATTACAGCGCCCGCCACCACTGATTAAAATTTTACGACCCGGCTTTTTACCCATGTCTAGCACTGTAACATGTCGGCCTCGATATCCGGCTTGCGCCGCGCACATTAATCCTGCCGCGCCCGCGCCAATTACAATTACATCTACCTGGGTCATTTGTTTATCTCACTTAACAATTTGCTCGATTATAGCAAAATTTAATCGCCAGCAATGTACAGAATTCATTATTACAAATAACACAACAAATATATTTTCTACTTTTTAGAAGTATTAAAAATACAAATCAAAAAGCAATGCTTTTATCTCATTTTTGTTTTGTATGACAAATACAAAACAATGACAAACCCCTTTAAAACCCTCGTTATAACTAAATGAAATAGGGACATAATGATTTAGTATTTTAACTTTGTTAACACATAATTTACCTTTGTACCTGCATTGTGACAATCCATCACGATATAACTAATAAAAAATCTAGGGAAAATTATGACAACAAGTAAGACATTTAATAAGTGTGCATTAGCACTTACCATTAGTACGCTTTTTGCTACTGCATCAAGCATGGCTAACCCAGCACAAGCAATTGGCCCTTCAGTGGCAGATACAACGGCTAAACTTCAAAATCAAAGTGGCTTTGAAACGCAATTCATCATTAAATATAAAAATAACAATTTTGACGCACTGAGTTATTCAACTGCAGATGAAAGCCCTGTAAACATGAAAGCGCGTGCAAAAAACTTTGTTAAAAACTTTGCTTCTAAAAAAGGAAAGGTTAAAGCAAAATACATTCGCGCAATGGCACTCAATAACCACCACGTTATGCGAGCTGATAAAAAGCTTAGCGCAGCAGAAGCGCAAGAGTTTATGCAAGAAATGGTTGATTCAGGCAACGTTGAGTACATTGAAGTTGACCAAATGTTAAAACCTTTTGCGACACCTAACGATCCGCGCTATGGCGACCAGTGGCACTATTATGAGCAAGCTGGCGGTCTAAACTTACCAACGGCTTGGGACACCGCAACAGGTAGTGGTGTAGTAGTGGCTGTTCTTGATACAGGTTACCGCCCTCATGCTGATTTAAACGCTAATATTTTGCCAGGCTACGATATGATTTCTAACCTGTCAGTTGCTAATGATGGCGGCGGACGTGATAGCGATGCACGTGATCCGGGCGATGCAGTCGCAGCCGGTGAATGTGGTAATAATGGTGCGCAAGGTTCTAGCTGGCATGGTACTCACGTTGCAGGTACTGTTGCGGCCGTTACAAATAATGGTGAAGGCGTAGCCGGTGTTGCTTATGATGCGAAAGTAGTTCCAGTGCGTGTACTTGGTAAATGTGGTGGTTTAACGTCTGATATTGCTGACGGCATTATTTGGGCATCTGGCGGTAACGTATCGGGCATTCCTGGAAACCCTAATCCAGCTGATGTTATTAACATGAGCTTAGGTGGCAGCGGCTCTTGTAGTTCTACAACACAAAATGCAATCAATACAGCTCGCAGCAATGGCGCTGTTGTTGTTATTGCAGCAGGTAACGACAACGATAATTCAGCTAACTACAACCCAGGTAACTGTAGTGGTGTAGTTAATGTGGCGTCTGTTGGCCGAAATGGTGGCCGTGCTTATTACTCAAACTACGGTAGCAATATTGATGTTGCAGCACCAGGTGGCGCGCAAAGCTTCGCTAACGACTCTGAAGGTGTTCTGTCTACGTATAACTCAGGATCGTCTTCTCCATCGACTGATAGCTACTCATTCTCTCAAGGTACATCTATGGCGGCTCCGCACGTAGCGGGTGTAGCTGCACTTATCAAGCAAGCAAAGCCAAATGCTACGCCTGATGAAATAGAGAGTATTTTAAAATCGTCTACGCGCTCATTCCCTGCAACATGTAACAACTGTGGTACAGGTATTGTTGATGCAGCAGCTGCTGTTGCCGCAGCAAGTGGCGGCACAACACCACCTACAACAGGTGATAGTGAACTTGTTGATGGCGAAGCTAAAACAGGCTTAAGCGGTGGTGCTAACGCACAAGACTTTTACACAATGACCGTACCAAGCGGAGCAACGAATGTTACGTTTACAATGAGCGGTGGCACAGGTGATGCTGATCTATACGTTCGTGCTGGAAGCCAACCAACGACATCAAGCTACGACTGTCGTCCTTACAAAGGCGGCAACAGCGAAGAGTGTTCTATCGATAATCCAACAGCAGGCACATACCATGTAATGCTTCGTGGTTACTCTGCTTATTCAGGTGTTAGTTTAGTCGGTAATATTACAGGTGCATCTTCTGGTGGCGGTTCAGGCACACCTGAAGCAGGTGGCGGTACTGTGAGTGATGTAAGTGCAAGTGCTGGTCAGTGGAAACACTACACGCTAGATGTACCTGCAGGCATGTCTACATTTACTGTAACTAGCTCTGGTGGCACGGGTGATGCTGATTTATTTGTGAAGTTTGGTAGTCAACCAACATCGTCTAGCTACGATTGTCGTCCATATAAAAACGGTAATGCTGAAACATGTACCTTCAATAACCCGCAAGCCGGTACATGGCATTTAAGTGTAAATGCTTACAGAACCTTTTCTGGTTTAACTATTAGCGGACAATACCAACCATAATAGTAAATTCATAATCTTTGGGATAGTAAAGGCCAAACTGACTGTTTGGCCTTTTTTATGAGTAAGAAGGTTTCAGCTTATTTGGGTTTAATGCTTACTCGCTTAATTAAGTGGTCTATTTTGAGGATGGAAAAGCGTGTTGATAGCTAGGCAAAAAATTGCTGTTTGGTTGTTCTAAATGAAGGGGGTTAACGCAGGTAGCGACACGTTTAGCTCCGCAAAATGATTAAGTATTATTGCTGATTGGTATTAGCGTCAGGTTTAGCTTTTTAAATTGATTGGTACTGTGGCTGGTTTGATATAAGTACTAGTTCAAATATATTGCTAACTCACCACCAGAAAACAAAAAACCCAGCCTAAGCTGGGTTTTTATATTCTAAAAGAACTAAAATTATTTAATTTTAGCTTCTTTAAAAACAACATGTTTACGAATCTTTGGATCAAACTTTTTGATTTCCATCTTCTCAGGCATGTTACGTTTGTTTTTGTCAGTAGTGTAGAAAAAACCAGTACCGGCAGTTGAAACTAAACGGATTTTATCGCGCATGATTCAGATCCTTAAACTTTAACGCCGCGAGCACGGATTTCAGTAAGAACCGTGTCGATGCCTTTTTTATCAATAATACGCATACCTTTAGTAGTAGTGCGTAATGTTACAAAACGTTTTTCACTTTCAACCCAAAAACGGTGTGTTTGTAGGTTAGGTAGGAAACGACGTCTAGTCGCGTTTCTCGCGTGTGAACGGTGATTACCAACCGCTGGACGCTTACCTGTAACTTGACATACTTTAGACATGTCTATATATCTCCAATAACTTCGCTCGAGCTTAATTTAATCTAAGGCCGTGTATTTCTGCCCTAGATAAATCGAAGGGCGCTCTTTATACAGCTTTTACAGGCAAAGATCAAATACTGATCTATCCAACCAGCTCATATGTAAATTTGATAGCGGCCAATTATAAAGATCGAATGCCCTTAGGGAAAGTAAAAACTGCATTTAAATTAAACTAATTTGCTAAAATGCATTAAACCGCTCATTTTTAGCACATTTCTATATTAAAGAGAGTTAAATAAGGCCTCGCTCGGCAAACGAAACGCATGTTTCACCTCCCACAATGATATGGTCAAGTACGTTTATGTCTACTAATTGCAGTGCTTGCTGTAATTTATTAGTAATAAGTTTATCGGCTTGGCTAGGCTCTGCAATCCCACTTGGGTGATTATGGGCAAAAATAACGGCCGCGGCATTATTTTTCAGTGCAGCTTTAACCACCTCACGAGGGTACACACTAGCAGCATTAATTGTGCCGTAAAAAAGAATTTCATCTTTTACTAAGCGGTTTTGGCTATCAAGATAAAGCACCATAAACACTTCCTGCTGTAGCCCACGCATTTGAATCGTCAAATAATCATATACTGAGTTGGGGGAGTTAAACACGGCATCGCGTTGGCAGCGCTCCTGCATATAACGCTGGCTTAATTCAAGCACCGCTTGTAATTGAACGTACTTTGCCGTTCCCAACCCTTTTTGTGAACAAAACTCATCCATACTGGCATTAAACAAGTTATGTAAGGTTTTATTTTCGTTCAGTAAGTGTTGAGCTAACTCAATCACATTCATTCCCGGGAGCCCAGTACGTAAAAATATGGCGAGAAGTTCTGCATCACTTAGCGCTTTAGCGCCTTTTTCAATGAGCTTTTCACGCGGGCGCAAAGAATTAGGCAGAGAGGTCAATTGCATTTTTCATCCTTGAGTAACAAGCTGTCTTATAAATGTAATGCAAAATTAAAATTTAGCCTGCAATTTTAAATTAAAAACTTAGCTGAACCGTAAAAGATTTGTTATTTTAGGCGCAATATTTAATAAGATTGATAGACAACCATGATGACGTTAACAAACAAAAAAATTGTATTGGGTATTAGCGGTGGAATTGCAGCTTATAAATGCGCTGAGCTTGTAAGACGATTAAAAGACCATGGTTGTGAAGTAAAGGTTGTTATGACCGAATCGGCTAAGCATTTTATTACACCACTCACAATGCAAGCCGTAAGCGGCGAAATAGTATCGGATTCATTGCTCGACCCTGCGGCCGAAGCTGCAATGGGACACATTGAGTTTGCCAAATGGGCTGACCTTATTTTAGTTGCTCCTGCAACGTGTAATATTATTGCTAAAATGGCATCTGGTATTGCAGACGATTTACTGACGACCCTACTACTTGCGACCCCAGCAAAAGTTGCCGTAGCCCCTGCCATGAACCAGCAAATGTATGCACATGCAGCAACGCAAGCAAACCTAACCACCTTAAAAGCACGTAACGTACTTATTTGGGGCCCGGGTAAAGGAGAGCAAGCCTGTGGAGATGTAGGCGCAGGTCGTATGCTTGAACCACATGAGCTAGTAGCGCTGTGTGTTGAAAAGCAACCTCGTCAAATTTTAACCGGTAAAACAATTACTATAACGGCAGGCCCAACCCGTGAGCCGCTTGACCCTGTTAGGTTTATATCAAACCATAGTTCTGGAAAAATGGGTTACGCACTTGCAGAAGCGGCGTTACTACTCGGTGCTAACGTTAATTTAATTTCAGGCCCTGTAACTATTAAAGCCCCTACTGGCGTAAACCTGATAAATATAGAAAGTGCGGAGCAATTATTAAATGAAGCACTAATCTATGCACCACAGTCAGATGCGTTTATAGGCTGTGCAGCAGTTGCAGATTACAGAGCCGCAGAAGTAGCGACTCAAAAAATGAAAAAACAAGGCGACGAACTAACACTCACCTTGGTAAAAAACCCTGATGTTATTGCCGCTGTTGCTAATATTAAACATAACCGCCCATACACTGTTGGATTTGCCGCCGAAACGCAAAACGTAGAAAGCTATGCAAGAGGCAAGCTAGTCAATAAAAATCTCGATATGATTTGTGCAAACGACGTATCGCTAAGTGGCTTGGGCTTTAATTCTGACCAAAACGCGCTTACCCTATATTGGCAAAATGAACAGTTAGAATTGGCTGTAAACAGCAAAACGGAAATTGCCCTAAAAGTGATCGAACAGCTGGCTAAACATCTATAAAAAGGCTGGAAACAAACTGAATAAAACATTAACATACGTCTTTCATTTGAACAAAAAAATGATTAGCGCTAGCTAAAAATAATTAATAAAAAAGGAATGTTCATGCCTGCGACAAAAAGAAGTAATCGCAAAGAGCAAATACTACAAGCACTCGCACAAATGTTAGAAACAAGCCCGGGCCAGCGTATCACCACAGCAAAATTAGCTGCAGAGGTAGGCGTATCTGAAGCGGCACTTTATCGTCACTTCCCTAGCAAAGCGCGCATGTTTGAAGGCTTGATTGAGTTTATTGAAGATACTCTTTTATCGCGCATCAACCTCATTTTAGAAAACGAAAAAGAAAGCCAAACTCGCATTTATAATATTCTACTCTTGCTTTTAACGTTCGCCGAAAAAAACCCAGGTATTACTCGTATTCTAACAGGTGATGCACTGCAAGGTGAGCAAGAGCGCTTACGTGAACGCGTACAAAGCTTTTTTGAAAAATTAGAAACTCAACTTAAGCAAGTCCTCAGAGAACGAAAACTTCGTGAAGGTAAAAACTTTCAAAGTGATGAACTTACACTAGCTAACTTTTTACTTGCTTACGTTGAAGGAAAAATGAACCAATTTGTTCGCAGTGACTTTAAAACGAAGCCCAGTGTTCAGTTTGAAAAACAATGGCCTGAGCTACAAAAAATCTGGCTTTAAACTCATTTAAATTGCCAAGTTTAATCTAAATAAAACGACCAAATGGTCGTTTTATTGTTTATACCTGTTACTTATCGTCGCTACCTGCCTTTTTATCCTATCTGGTCGAAATATTAGCCAAACTCGTTACAATCAAATAATGTTAAAAAACGAGACTCAATAATGAAAACAAAGCTCACCCTACTCAGTAGCGTATTTATTACTAGCTTAGTCAGCACCGCGCCTAGTGCAAAAGATGCATTAGAATTTACAGACGTATTTAACTTCAAATCAGCCAAAGGCACACAGCTGTCTGAAGATGGCCGTATTTTATCTTTGAGTGCTACGCCATATCGCGGCAATGCGACAGGGCAAGTATACTCTTTAACAAATAACAGCTTAATAAGTGAAGTTGAACGAGGTACAAAACCGCTTATAAACAAAGCGGCTAACTGGGTTGCTTTTACGCAAGTACCCACATTACTCGAAAAAGAAACCACCAAGAAAAAAAACACGCTTAAAAATAACTTAGTGCTAGTGAATACTGAAACAGGTGAGCAAAAAAGTTTTGAGAATGTAAAAGACTACGCATTATCAAACGATGGGGGATGGCTTGCGTATCGCTTAGATATAAAAGCAGATAAAATTGATAATGTAGAAAAAAATACCAAGGATGAGAGTGAAGAGGAAGACAGCAGCGCCATTTCACCTGACAAAAAAGACAAGGTTTACTCGCTCGTTATTGTTAATTTAAAAAACCAACAAAGTAAAACTATTGATAACGTTTTTAGTTACGGTATAAGTGCTACCAATGATCAGCTTTTGCTAAGCCAAAGTTACCCTGATGGTAACGACAACCAAATAAAGCTAATCTCACTAACATCTTTTAAAAGTGAAGTGCTAATTGATGAACCCGGTGTTGTTGCGAATAAAATAGCGTGGCACCCAATCGAAACAACCGTGGCATTTACATTGGGTAATTATGTAAACGAAGATACTCGCCGACGAAACCACTCACTACAATTATGGAAAAACGAAACACTTTTAACTATTGAATCTTCAAACAAAGAGTGGACTATAGGCAAAACTGCAAAACTAAGCTGGTCAGAAAACGGCAAACGCTTATACTTTGAAAACCGACCAAAACTTGCAGCGAAAGTAAAAGCAAAAGAATTCGTAGATGAAACCTCACTCTATGACATTGAGACCATTCGCGAGCAAAAAGGCTTGGATATTTGGCATAACAAAGACCCAGAGATAAAACCACGCGAGAAACAACAATGGAACGCGGTTAATAAGCACCGTCACTACGAAGCCGTATATCATGTAAATTCACAAGAAGTAGTTCAACTGAGTACCCCTGCAATGCCGAGTGTTGCTCTTAATACAGAGCGCGATACTTCCTTGCTGGGCTCGTCAAACACTCCCTATTTAGAAAAAATAATGTATGGCGGCTTTTTTGCAGATTACTACGCCGTAAACATCAATACAGGCAAGCAAACTCCTATTGTGACTAACAGCCCTTTTAGACCTTCTCTTTCTCCTAATGGCTTATTTGCGGCTTACTTTGCCGACAACCAAATACAACTAAAAGAATTAGCTAACAATAAGGTTACTCCGGTTACACAAGCCCTAAAAGCAATCTTTGCCGACGACAAACACGATTACCCATCAGATCAACCAGGCTATGGTTTTGCAGGCTGGATGAGCGATAGCAGCCAAGTACTTGCTTATAGCAAATATGATATTTGGGCGTTTAATGTAAACACCAAGCAAGCTAAACGCTTAACAAATGGAAAGCAGACTAATACACAGTATCGCGTCATTAAGCTTGATAGAAACCAGGTAGGCTTTAAACAAGATGAAACACTGCTAGTTACTGCTGTTAACCTTCAAACAAAGCAAAGCGAAGTGGCTAAGCTTGATTTAGAAAACACGACCATCACTAAAGTACTCAGTGGTGATAAACGTTTTGATATTGTTAAAAAAGCCAAGAAAGCAGATAAATACCTATTTACAGAACAGACTTATCATCAGTTCCCAGATTTTTATCAAACCGACTTAAGCTTTTTAAGCACACAAAAAGTAACTGATTTGAACCCTCAAACCGCAAATTTTGCTTGGGGTGAAAAACCTGAACTGATTAGCTACAAAGGCTTTGATGGTGAAGACTTGCAAGGTGTTTTAATAAAACCTGACGGTTACAAAAAAGGCGATAAAGTGCCTGTTGTCGTTTATTTTTATCGTTACATGAGCCAGCGTATGTTTGATTTTCCTAAAATGGAGTTAAATCATCGCCCTAATTTCCCAATGTTTACATCAAATGGCTACGCCATCTTTTTACCCGATATTCGTTTTGAAATAGGTCACCCGGGCAAATCGTCAACGCAAACCATGATCAACGCTACCCAAAAGTTAATAGATCTTGGTATTGCCGATCCAAACAAAATTGGCTTGCAAGGTCACTCATGGGCCGGGTACCAAAGTGCATTTATGATCACCCAAACAGATATGTTTAAAGCGGTTGTATCAGGCGCGCCGGTATCTAACATGACCAGCGCATACAGTGGCATACGCTTAAAGTCAGGCCTTGCTCGCCAGTTTCAGTACGAAACAGGGCAAAGCCGCATAGGTAAAAACTTATTTGAGGCGCCAGAGTTGTATATTGAAAACTCACCCGTATTTTTTGCTGATAAAGTAAATACGCCAATCTTAATTATGTTTGGTGACAAAGACGATGCGGTGCCTTGGCACGAAGGCGTACAGTATTATTTAGCACTTCGTCGTGCAGGCAAAGATGCGACCTTTTTACAGTACGAAGGCGAACCACATCACTTGAAAAAGTTTCCTAATCAGGTCGATTTTTCAGTCCGTATGATGCAGTACTTCGATCATTACCTAAAAGGTCAGCCTGCAGCTAAATGGATGATTGAAGGTGAAGCATTTATAAGTGAGTGAACTGAGACATTCATAAATAAACATGATAAAAGCTGATCAGAGTACTCAGACAGATAGAGGCCGATATTACTCAGTAATATCGGCCTCTAAATAGTCAATTATTTTTCCAGCAACAAAAAAGCCGCGATAATTGAAGTGACCCCCAATAGTTGGACATTCCAATTACTGGGGGTCTTTTTATGTCCAAACATCACCGAGCTTTCAAGCTCAAAATAGCTGAACTCGCTTTGTCTGAAAGCTCTTCGGCGGTAAGTAACA